>Ga0316187_10000637_pt1 | contig 28226 bp, 31 predicted proteins | sample CroRivburrow1_MG_FD_204927 | JGI IMG/M metagenome (GOLD analysis project Ga0316187, IMG submission 204927) | Coastal sediment microbial communities from Maine, United States - Cross River worm burrow 1 | ecosystem: Environmental > Aquatic > Marine > Coastal > Sediment | place: USA: Maine... | reverse complement strand
GATTGCATTACTCAAAACTGTGCTCTGGCCCCGGAAACTCACCGTCACGTACAGCCTGTACATAAGCACTGATTGCCGCTGACACTGAACCGGCCTGGGCCAGAAAATCGTGTGAAAAACGCGGCCGCTTACCCGGCGTGATCCCGAGCATGTCGTACAGCACCAGTACCTGGCCATCACAGGCCTTGCCGGCACCGATCCCGATCACGGGGACCGAGGCATTATGGCTAATCTGCGCCGCCAGTCCGGCCGGCACACATTCCAGTAATAATAGATCGGCACCGGCCTGTTCCAGCAACCGGGCATCATCCAGGATACGCTGGGCGGTTTCATCATCACGCCCCTGCACCCGGTAGGCACCTAATTTGTTAATCGACTGCGGTAATAAACCCAGATGGGCACAGACCGGGATTCCACGGCTACTGAGCAGCCCGATGGTTTCGGCCATGACCGCCCCACCTTCAAGCTTAACGATATGGGCTCCGCCCTGCTTCATCAAACGGGCCGCACTATCCAGTGCCTGCGCCGGTGAAGCGTCGCCCATAAACGGCATATCCGCCATTATTAAGGCCCGCCGGTTACCGCGTGACACGGACTGACAATGATAAACCATATCATCCACTGTCACCGGCAGCGTAGAATCATGTCCCTGCACCACCATACCCAATGAATCGCCAACCAGTAAAACATCAACACCACTGCTATCCAGGATACTGGCAAAACTTGCGTCATAGGCCGTCAGGCAAGCGAATTTTTCACCCTTGCGCTTGGATTCTCGCAAGTTATTCAAAGTAATGCGATGACTCGTAGCGGCGTGTTCAGACATGGTGACTCCTGCAACTAGAGAGCGAGACGGGAACTAACCCGCATGGCCGGCAATTAGACCCGGCAAGGGGTTAAAATAATGGCGCCCACTCTTAATGGTGCAGACCTGATCCAGCAGGGCCAGAAAGTCCGCTTCATTACCAACCGGGTCGATTTCAGCGGCGTTGACGATCAGTAATGGCGCCGCAGTGTAATAATGAAACAACCGGGCATAAGCATCAACCACGCCCTGCAGGTAATCCGTCGTAATCTGTTGTTCACAGGCGATGCCACGCTGTCGAATACGCTCCTCCAGAATACTGACCGGGGCCTGCAGATATATCACCAGGTCAGGCAGCGGCGCATCAAGGGTCAGCTGGTTATAAACCTGCTCGTACAGGCGCAGCTCGTCATCATCCAGATTGACCTGGGCAAACAAACGATCCTTTTCCAGCAAAAAGTCCGCCACCCGCACTGGACTAAAGATATCACCCTGGCGCAGGTCCTGCATTTGCTGAGCGCGCTGCAATAGAAAAAACAGCTGCGTCTGTAGCGCGGCCCCGCGCGGGTCCCTGTAAAACCGCTCCAGAAACGGGTTCTGTTCCGCCCCCTCCAGCAACAATTCAGAACCAAAGGTGTCGGCCAATCGCCGGGCCAGGCTGGTCTTGCCAACACCGATAGGCCCTTCAACGACAATATATTCCGGATGTTCTCGACTCACGTATTGTTCCTGAACCAGCAATAGTATCCACCAGATATTCTAACAGCCTTCCAGGTCAGCTACCTGTAGACGTTGCAAACCACGCAGCGGACAGCGGGCCACCCGATCCTTGAGTAAGCGCCCATCGGGCAATACCAGCTGCGGAGCAATCTGATAAAGAGGATACAGCACAAACTCACGTGCAGCCAACCCCGGATGGGGTATCGTCAGGCGCGGTTCATTCAGGCACACCTGGCCATATAACAAAATATCCAGATCCAGTGTCCGTGGCCCCCAGCGCGGAGCGCTACGATCACGGCCCTGGGCTCGCTCAATTGCCTGCAGTGCCTCCAGCAAGACCAATGGCCGCAAACGGGTCTCCAGTGCCGCCACTGCATTAATATAATCAGGCTGCTGATCCAGCTGCTCATCGTTCGCCCCCCCACTGACCAGGGATGCACTCTCCAGGGCGCCAAGCAACAGCGGCTGACTACGATACAGTGATGAACAACTTATTAAGCGTGTCTCGGGTAATGCCCTCAGGGCCTGACAGGCGCGGCGTAATTGCTGCTCCGGCTCTCCGAGATTACTCCCCAATCCGATATAGGCCGTAACCGTTTTCGTATCCACCATGGCTATGGGGTTCTGGGTTTGGGCTTGCGACGCCGTCGCGGTCTGCGCGTATTTTTCCCCGGGCCACACATGGCCAGCCGCTCATCCTCACCAGCCTCCTGGATAGCTGTCCACCACTGCGCCAATTCAGACAGATCCTCACCGGATTCGGCACGTAACAACAAAAAGTCATACGCCGCACGAAAACTCGGATTTTCCAGCAACAACAAGGCCCGGCGACCATTATTACGCCGCAGGCGCGGCTGCATTTGCCATATATCACGGGTTCGCAACGAGAAACGCTTAGGCAAGGTCACAAAACGGGCCTGCTCGGATAGTACCTGTTGCGCAGCATCATGCATGGCCTGAATTTCGGTCTTGCTACCATGCGTCATTAACTGTTCAAGCAATTGGCGTAACGGTTCCCACAACAGCGCCGCAAATAAAAATGCCGGGGTCACGGGTTTGTCAGCCTGTATCCGCTCATCGGTATTCTCCAACGCCCGGATCAGCAAGGTCAGCGGGTATTCATCTATTTGCTGGGTCAGACACTGCTCGGTAAACGGGAACAGGGCTCCAAACAGGCCATAGTGACGTAATACCTCAAAGGTCTGCACAGCACAGCCCCCCTGAAACAGCTTCAGCACTTCCTCGAACAAACGCGATGGCGGTATATCCTGCAACAGCGGCGCCAGCTCAAAGATTGGCTGTTCGGAATCCGGATGAATACGTAGCCCCAGTTTGGCGGCAAAACGCGCCGCCCTTAACATCCGCACCGGATCTTCACGATAACGGGTCTCGGCATCACCAATCATGTGCAACAGGCCGCGCTTGAGATCCTCAACCCCGCCAACGTAATCCACCACAGAAAAGTCCCTGATATTGTAATACAGGGCATTCACCGTGAAATCCCGCCGCCAGGCATCATCTTCTATACTGCCAAAAACATTATCACGCAGGATCATGCCATCCTCGATGACACCACCCTCCTCCTGACCACTATGCTGGGCACGGAAGGTTGCCACTTCGATGATTTCACGCCCAAAACGGACATGGGCCAGCCGAAAACGCCGCCCGATCAGGCGACAGCCACGGCCAAACAGGTCTTTGATTTGCTCCGGACTGGCATTGGTCGCAACATCAAAATCCTTGGGCTCACGACCCAGCATCAGATCACGGACACAACCACCTACCAGAAAAGACTCATAACCGGCATCCTTGAGTGAATACAAAACCTTCAGCGCAGCCTTGCTGATCGCAGCACGGGTAACCGGGTGCTCGGAACGGGGAATGATTGTGGGACTACTAATAACGCTTCCTGCCATAGTTATTACTGATGACCAGGCCACTACTGGCATAGCGGCGCTTGTATCCGCCTAAAACCTGCGTATAATACCGCAATTCGCCGGTTTTGCTGAGAAAAAAGCCTGTCGAAAACGCTTTTTAACGCAAAAATACCAAAAACCGGACATCCCGGGTCGGTTTTCAGTATATTGCTCCCTTCGTCTAGTGGCCTAGGACACCGCCCTCTCACGGCGGGAACAGGAGTTCGAGTCTCCTAGGGAGCGCCAATACTATCAATTAGTTATACAAACCCAGGCAATTTACTCCTGAATGCCGCTAGTTGCAGGGAATTCCAGTCGCAGCAATCAAGGGTTATATATAACCCTGATATTTTGTATGCTATCGCCTGAAAATCAGGCTACACCATCGTAACAGCTATAACAGAATGCTCAGACAAGGATGGCATCAACATTTAACCATCACAGGACACTAATAAAAAATAACCATTTCATAAAAAGGAATTACATAATGGGGCACGGCAAGGCTGTTCTTAATCTGTATAAAGATATTGCAGACATACTCGATTTATTACATTTATCACATGAAGCGATTATATGTGTAGGTATGGCGCAGGATATCGTCGTATTTAATGATGGCGCAGAGGAAATATTCGGCTACAAAGTCAACGAAATAATTGGTCGTCCTCTGGATGCCTTAATCCCTGAGCGTTACCAGAAACAACATTCACAACAGCTATCAGAGTTCATGCGAGGCAACAACAGGTCTAAACTGATGGCCCAACGTGGCCCAGTTACCGGCCGGCGCAAGGATGGTAAAGAATTTATTGCGCATGCCTCTATTTCCAAGTTTAGTTATGGCGGCGAAATAACCATGGCAGTTGTATTACATGAAATCGACAGCCATGAACCCAGGGCCTGACAAATGCAAGCGGTATTTTACCAGTGTGTTTTTGTGGATCATCCCTGATGTTGCCCACCTTCCTGAAACTCGCCATCACTTAGACATTTTACAATCGCTTCCAGGCTGGTACTCGCTGCTTCCATATTCGAGAATGGGCCGTAAGGGTGATTATCACTCAACATAAAATACCACCCTTCACCATGGCCATTAAAACCCCTCTGATAAAATACACGGCTAGCCTGGAAGTAGGCCTGATTAATTAGTCTATGATCTGCTTTTTGGTTCATTTTGGCTTCTTTAGTCAGTTAACCAGGGAGCTTCCCGACAAGAATTGTCTGATATTACAAGAACATCACCCTGAAGTTTTATTACTAAACTACAGCAACAGGATTGTCCTCATGCTGATCGTCCTCTCCACATATAGTTATCGTCCTATCCTCGGAAACTTTAGGGGAATTATTGTCGGCAAAGCAGGAAGGGGGGGTTAACAATACTGAGTTATTGCTGAATAAAGCTGTTGTTAGACACCAGCAAAACATCCAAAACGGGGAACACCATAAATTAATAAACGTATGTTTATAACCTGGCTGCGCCGGTATCACATGTGTGATTAAACGGGATCCGGCTCCCTGCTCTCCAGATAGGCCTGATAATATCGCTGGGCTAAACGGCTTTCAAAGCTTTGTTGCCCTGTCGGCATCCCCTGCTGATAGTCGATACTGACTCGGTCCGAGGCAATGGGTCGAAATAATTTGTCGGCAAATGCAATATGATCGGGATGCTTACGATAGTTTTCGATAACTGCCGGATGGGCAAAACGCACCAGCCAGCAATACTGATAACCCGCCGCCTCCCTGACCGCCGTACCGGTAAAAACACTACGGACACCGGGAATGGCGGCAAGGACACGTTGCCCCTCGGCCATCATGGCGGCAACATCCTGCGCCGTCACCCCTGCGACATTATAAATAATCAGGTGTTCAACAGGTAACCAGGGCTGACATTGGGCGGCAACCTCCGCCGCTCGCCCTGCGCTACCCCACAAGCGCATACATCGCTCAACCTCTTCACCCACGGCAGCCTTAACGCCCTTTTTAATATCAATAAAGCTGCTGCTACGTGACTTCTTTACCTCATCACGTAGCGTCTGTGCGGCGATATCGGACAAGGCGGTAAAATAATCAATCTTGGCCACACCCAACAGTGTCAGTCGCCGGAACTGGTCTTCATCTAGACCACTACCACCATGTAATACAAGCGGAATATTAACGGCCTGATGGATCTGTTTCAGACGTTGATAGTCGAGTTTGATGCGTCCCTTGATACGACCCTGAATGGTGCCGATTGATACCGAGAGAAAATCAACAGCCGTGCGTTCAACATAGGCCCTGGCCTCTGCAGGCATGGTAAATACCGGCTCATCATGACGGGGAGCATCACCGTCTTCAAGATGAATCCCCACATGGCCCACTTCACCCACCACCGGGACACCACAGGCATGGGCAATATCCACTACCACCCGGGTGGCACTGATATTTTCAGGCAGGGCCCTGCTGGAGGCATCGAGCATAATACCATTACAGCCCAGATTGATGGCCCGTGTTGCCGACGCCACACTGGCGCCATGATCCAGCTGAATCGCTACCGGAACACTGGCGCGGCTTGCCGCAGCCTCCACAGCTGACATCATTAGCTCAATATCGTAATGAGCGAAATGCGGCTCAGCAACACTGAGGATAACCGGCGCCCGGCAACGTTCCGCCGCATCGATCACGGCCTCCAGAAAATCAAGACTGACCAGATCAAAAGCACCCACGGCATAATTATTTTCATAAGCGTGATAAAGCATGTCACGCATGTTTACCAAAGCCATTAGAGTTCCTCCTGACTATCTAGTTACTTGCACCATGTCCGTCATCAAGCAGGCGCAGCGCCAGAACCTGCTCCATCTCCGCCAGTACCGAGAGACGCAACTTCGAGGCTGCAAAATGATAATAATTTAACCGACATTTCACCGGCTCATGAAGCGCATCGCGGCCCTGATCCTCAAAGTCCACCCAGGCCAATACCGGCAGCTCATTCTGACGCACATCGGCGCACACCCACTCGTCGCTCTCAAGGATCATGACCATCCCCGGAAACGACTCCAGCATAAACCGGATCGGGCAGCTAAAGCGGAGCTTTGCTCGCCGCCATAGATTATATAACCGTGCCGCCACCTCATCGTCTCGTTGTGCATAACAGGGTACGTCAGCAACTCGACTCATAACGACATCAACTGGTCAGATTGGCAAATAACACCGGTAATTGTTCCGGCAGCCTGTCGACGTTATCAATAATCGTGTAATTGTTGGCGCCAAAAATCCGTTTCACATAGCTGTCGGCGTTGGGATCCAGTGTCAGACAATAACTCAATACTCCTTTACTGTATAACTCCTCTACGGCCTTCCTGGTATCATGACGCAAGTGCTGTGGATCACGTTCATCTACGTCGGCCGGTTCACCGTCGGTCACAATCAACAGCAACTTGCGCCGTTCCGTTTGTTTAAGCAAGTGCTGGCTCGCATGCCGCATGGCGCTCCCCATACGGGTGGACAACCCCCCCCGCATACCGGCCAGGCGTGATTTAGCTTCATCATCAAAGTGCTGATTAAAATCCTTGAAGCGGTAATACTGCACATCATGACGACCATCGGAGGCAAATCCATGGACCGCAAAAGGATCACCAATCCCATTGATAGCCGTCGCCACCAGAGTCGCCGCTTCACGGGTCAACTCGAGCACAGATTTCTCGGAACCATTGACCTTTTCATTGGTAGACTCGGATAGATCAAGCAACAGCACCACTGAAAGATCACGATTTTTGATAACATTACGCATGGTGATACGTGGATTGGGCTGTACACCCATACGAATAGAAACCATGGCATCCACAGCAGCATTAACATCAATCTCATCACCATCCTCAAGGTTGCGCTCACGTTGCACCCCCTCAGGCGTCAGCAGGTCTATAATCTGCCTGATACGATGGGCGATGGGTTTGTATTCGATAAGAATTTTCTCAATATCCTCCGGGTTGCCTCGGGGCTGGCGGCGCTCATAAACTGTCACCCAATCCGGCCGATGCAGCTGAATCTGGTAATCCCATTCCTGATAATGAAATGGCTGGGAAACCGGCTCCCGCCCCCACAGCTCATTAAAACTCCGGGTATTCTCGAGATCATCTTCATAGGGATACATTTCACTGGCACAGGTCCATACCTCCTGCGCATCATCACCGGCCAGCTCACAATCCACCTCATTAGCCATCTCCATCACACTGACGGTTTTTCGCAACTGGCGCTGACTGGCGGCAACATAGTCATTAAAGGTAGCAAATGAGAATTCTTCAAATTGCCAGACAAAACGGTTGTCATCACGATAGGGTATCCTGATTCGCTCCAGGATGCGTAAACTGGGCACCTCTTTCCGCGAGGAAAACAAATTAAACAGCTCCAGTCCCTTATGCCATGAGAACTGGTTATTATCCTGTTCTGACTCGATTCCGGCATGAAACTGTTCACAAAAACTATTGAGCTCTGCATCAGAGCAACTCACAGTTGCATCCAGCAACATGAGCGCAAGCTGCTCCAGCAGCAACATAGCAGGGTGTTCTACATCACCCTCATGCTCGACCTGCAGCAGGGAACGCCAGAGCGAACCCAGACCGGGGAACTCCTGAACAGCCTTGTATTCAATCCGGGCGTCTTCTAGAAAACCGATAAAAAACATCTGCGCCGGACTCAGCTGTTCTGCCGACAGCGGTGAACGGGTATAACATAAATGCGCCGCCATATGCGCTGCGGTTGCCCGGTATAACTCAAGCCCGCTCACATCCGCAACGCCATCAACGGCATCGGGTAATTGCAGTATATGGTTTTCTATATAAGGCCTGAAATCAGTATAATCGGCCCCGGTAGGGCGCAGGAAAAAATCCCGCCCCCATAAGGCCCGCAAATAAAAATTCAGCCTGCGTTGGCTGTCTATAAAAAGCGTCCCGCGCCGCTCTTTTTGCAGCATTGCCTGACTGTCCAGTGATTCAAGATTAAAATAGGACGTCAAATTATCAAAATCACGTCGATAGGCCTGGGCACCGAAGTTTGCCCAGCGTCGCAAACCACTCAATGTTAGTTTCGATAACAACTCGTCAATATGATTCAGCATTGGCCGTAAGCCACGCGCCGCCGTCGCTGCCAGTTGATGAAGAAAGGTAAGATAACCGCGCAATAATTCGGCATCACCCAGACGGCGTGCTGCCGTAGGCAAGCTGTTAAACATCAGGGCAATCACCTCACCCGAAGTCATTGATGAAAGTTTCATCGCTGCGGTCAAACAATCCCTGATAACGTCTTCACCGCACTCCTTGATCACCAAAGGCATTTCCTGAAGATAGGAAATGACCAGGTCCTTGCCACGCCCAAGACCAACCAGCCCTTTGGCACCATCAAGATAATCCTGCAGGCCTGCAGGTGACATAACCCGGGCAGCTTCACTGAAGGTGGCCGCCAGGACATCACGTATCTCCGGGGTTATCCCCTCTAGTTGCTGCTCGTAATCTTCGAGTTTGATTGACATTTATTGCGTGCCACAAAGGATAAAGTCCAGGAAACAGAATATTTAACAATCACCGCGATTATCAAACTGCACCCTGCGCATGTTAACTAAAAAAGGTCTGCACCGCGGCACGCAAGGTATCGCGCATATCCGGGTCATCCGTCAAAGGTGCCACCATGGTCATGTTGCAGGCCCTGACAGGGTCGATACCTTTATTAATCAATTGACCGGAATAAACAAGCAAACGTGTTGAAATACCTTCATCCAGGCCATGACCTTTCAGATTGCGCGCCCGCTGGGCAATTTGTACCAGTTTGTGCGCCACATCTTCAGCGATACCCGATTCCCTGGCAACGATGGCTGTTTCGATTTTTTCTTCCGGGTAGTCAAAATCCATACCGCCAAAGCGCTGCTTGGTCGACTGTTTCAGGTCTTTCATCAAACTCTGGTAACCCGGGTTATAGGAAATCACCAGCTGAAAATCAGGGTGGGCCACGACCAGCTCACCTTTCTTGTCCAGCGGTAGCTGACGCCGGTGGTCTGTCAAAGGATGAATCACAACCGTAGTATCCTGACGCGCCTCTACAACTTCATCGAGATAACAGATGGCACCAATACGCGCCGCAGTGGTTAAAGGGCCGTCCTGCCATTTCGTGCCATCCTTATCCAGCAGGAAGCGCCCGATCAAATCTGACGCCGTCATGTCTTCGTTACAGGCTACTGTTATCAATGGTTTCCCCAGCCTGAATGCCATGTATTCAACAAAGCGGGATTTACCACAACCGGTAGGCCCCTTTAACATGACAGGCATTCGCGCATTGTAGGCAGCTTCGTAAAGTTCAATTTCATCATTGACCGCTTCGTAATACGGTTCAGATTTAACAATGTACTGTTTTGGATCCACTGTTATTTCATTCATTGACATATTACACCTTGATATTTATGTTCATTTACCGTTTCAATCTTCGTCATCCGTCTCACTATCACCCGACCAACCTGCTACCCGGGCCTGGGTCAGGGCATCATCATGGATAAGCTGATGTCGTTGACGCAATTCGTCGGGCAAATGACTGACAAGACAGCCATATCTATCCCATTCAGCGTTCACCTTCTGCAACAGGGCATCTATACCGGCCAGATTCCAGCCTTCGCAGGTTTCGCTTTCAGGCAACAAGCCAAACACCCAGGCATCACGAATGATCTTGCCTATGGTGGTCATACCACCATTAATATCGTTATTAATACCGACATATCTGTCCGGCTTGGCCATAAAAATCACTCACTTTTGTTGCCCGTAAACGCATGCTGTCATACACCTGACAGCATACAAATCTGTCATAAAAAAGCCCCTGTCCGTATAATTCCGGGCAGGGGCTTCTGACGTTATTAGCACCCTGCGTGGTTAAACCGTCTTACCACGATAGATCACCATCGCCGCACCTGCAGATTGCTTGTAATTATCAAAACCCAGCAGTCGAACATGGTTATCCGGATGTGCCTTGTGGCAGTTTTCAACTTCAGACAGAATAGCATCAACATCCGTCTCACCAAACATTGGCAATTTCCACATATACCAGTAATTGCCACGGGCATTTTCCGGTTCCGTGTGTTCAATACCCGGATTCCAGCCCTTGTTGACGATGTATTCTATCTGCTGGCGAATCTGCCCCGCCTCCATCGCCGGCAGGTATGAAAAAGTTTCAAATTTACGGCTCGATGTATCACTCAAGCTTGATTGGTAATCTTGCATTGCACTCATTTTTTAATCTCCAGTTAATTTCGAATTCGATGACACTCACACACCCTATCTCTCCCCGAAGGGATAAGGGGGCGGATACCCCCCTTCTAAACACCCCTGCCACGAAAATCTCGGTGCCACATCAAGAGGTCATGGGCTTACTTATGTGACACGTCCAGTTTGTCAACCGTATCAAATTCGAACTTGATTTCCTTCCAGGTTTCCATGGCCATCTTGAGCTCCGGACTGTATTTGGCAGCCGCCGCAAGGATATCCTTCCCCTCTTTTTCAAGCTCACGACCCTGGTTACGCGCTTCGACACAGGCCTCAACCGCAACACGATTGGCAGCAGCACCGGCAGCATTACCCCATGGATGTCCCAGGGTGCCACCACCAAACTGCAGCACTGAATCATCGCCAAAGATGTTAACCAGTGCCGGCATGTGCCAGACATGAATACCACCCGAAGCAACCGGTAAAACACCCGGCATAGCACCCCAATCCTGATCAAAAAAGATACCGCGCGAGCGATCTTCTTTAACATAAGAATCACGCATGATATCGATCCAGCCCAGAGTTGCCTCACGATCACCTTCGAGTTTGCCCACAACGGTGCCCGAGTGCAGGTGGTCACCACCTGAAAGGCGCAGGATCTTGGTCAAAACACGGAAGTGGATTCCGTGATGCGGATTACGATCCAGTACCGCATGCATGGCACGATGGATGTGCAACAACATACCGTTATCCTGGCACCACTGTGCTAGTTGTGTATTGGCCGACCAACCGCCGGTGATGTAGTCATGCATGATAATCGGCGCACCGATTTCCTTGGCATATTCGGCACGTCTCATCATTTCATCCGAGGTCGGTGCCGTTACGTTCAGGTAGTGACCTTTGCGTTCACCGGTTTCTGCCTCAGCCTTATGAATGGCCTCCATAACAAAATCAAAACGGTGACGCCAACGCATGAACGGCTGCGAATTAACATTCTCATCATCCTTGGTGAAATCCAGACCACCCCGTAGACCTTCGTAACAGGCACGGCCATAGTTCTTGGCCGACAGGCCCAATTTTGGTTTGATGGTGCAACCCAGCAACGGGCGTCCATACTTGTTAAGCATGTCACGCTCAACCTGAATACCCTGAGGTGGTCCATTACAGGTCATAACGTAGGCTATCGGGAAACGGATATCTTCCAGGCGCAGGGCTCGCAGGGCCTTGAAGCCGAATACGTTACCAACCAGCGAGGTCATCACATTCACAACCGAACCTTCCTCAAACAGATCGATCGGGTAGGCCACAAAGGCATAGAAACAGGTATCGTCACCAGGCACGTCTTCGATGGCATAGGCACGCCCTTTGTAATAGTCCAGATCTGTCAGAAGATCGGTCCATACCGTCGTCCAGGTGCCGGTTGACGACTCGGCGGCTACTGCTGCGGCAACCTCCTCACGAGGCACACCGGGTTGTGGAGTTACCTTAAAGCATGCCAGGATATCCGTGTCTTTCGGTGTATATTCCGGCATCCAGTAAGTTTCGCGGTATTCTTTTACACCCGCGCTATAGGTTTTTTCTGCCATATCAGCATCCTCATCACTATTGCTATATTAAATTGGCTGAGGGATCACTACCCCAGCCCCAAAACCGCTTATTCCCCCTCTACGAAGGGAGCGCTATCTGTAGCGTTGAAGCACTATATCCCCAATACATTATTTACAATAGTTAATAGTTTTTATAGAATGCATATACATATATTAATGGTTTATACACAATGCACCTGACACTACAGCAACTCAAACTCTTCGAGTCCGTGGCCCGCAACAACAGTTTTACCCGCGCCGCCGAAGAGATGCATCTAACACAACCTGCTGTTTCTATTCAGGTAAAACGTCTTGAAGAACAGGTTGGCCTGCCCTTGTTTGAACACATCGGCAAACGTATATTTCTGACCAATGCCGGCAGCGAACTATTTGAGGCCAGTAGCGACATCCTTGGACGCATCAATGAACTCAAAGACACAGTGGCCAGTCTTCAGGGGGAAATTAAGGGTCCACTACAACTATCCGTCGTTACAACATCGAAATATTTCATGCCCCACCTGCTGGGTGCATTTTTGCAAAACCACCCAGATGTTGTACCACGACTGAAATTCACTAACCGCGCCAACGTTATGCAACGTCTCAATGACAATCTGGATGATTTTGTTGTTATGGGACAAATTCCGAAGGAACTGGATCTCGAAGCCCATCCATTTCTGGAAAATATTCTGGTGGTCGCCGCACACCCCGACCATCCGCTGGCAAACAGGAAAAACATCGCCCTGAAACGACTGGTCAAGGAACGCTTTCTGGTACGTGAACCGGGCTCAGGCACACGTATGGTGGTTGAGCGAATGCTGGACAAAGAAAATCTCAGTATCGAACCGTATATGGAACTCGGCAGCAGCGAGGCGATAAAACAGGGAGTCATGGCGGGCCTGGGGCTGGCGATACTGTCACTGCATAGTCTGATGCTGGAGTTGGAGGCACAACAACTGGTTGTACTCAATGTCAGCGGTTTTCCGGTCAAACGCCGCTGGTATGCCGTACACCTGAAGGGCAAAAGGCTCTCCCTGGCGGCCCGCACCTTTCTTGACTTCATCCTGGAAAACAGCGAAGAAGTGCTCAGCCGCACGGCCAATCTGGCTACTGACAAACAGATTGCGGGTTAAACAGCCAAATCAATGCGGCTGTTTCATCGAGCCGGACCGGAACAATAACGGCAAAACTCAAGAATCAGGACTATACATCGGCATCGTCCGCCAACAATCCCAAAAACAGGTTAGCCATCAGGGTCGCGATACCTAGCAGCAAGCCCCCGGTCCCTATAGTCACCAGCAACTCTGTAATAACATGGTGATGAGCGGCATCACGGCCGATGGTCGGAGCCTTTATAAACATCGTAAACCAGGCCAGTGGATAGAGCGCCGACAGACCAATCAACACTGCAGTCAAACGTTTGAATTGTGGCTTCAGACTGGAGAACATTACCCACACCAATAATGCCAGCGAAAACGCGGCGATGCCGGTTGCGTGAAAATGGGCGCGCTGGGCGTAACGCCAGATCTTTGCGGCGCTATTGCCATCATGCACCTGCGGGTGTGCGGCAATACCCTGTGCAATCAGGTCCTTAAAATAATCCTCGTTAACCCCAAAACCAACCCCCATACCAATACCGAATAACAGGCCCAGCATAACCAGTGCCAGACCAGGCTTAACCATGGACATGTCTGTCACAACCGATCTGGAATACATAGAATTTTTCCTTTCCTGAAATTAACCAGCGTCTTAAATAGATAGACCAATATCACAGGCTCATAAGATTCGTTCAACCACAATAGCGGCAAACAGCCACCATTCAAATTACTGCCAACGGATTCTGTACCCAGCGTCAGGCCACCATATGCATTAACGCCCAATTATACAATTTCGTTAACTATGCGGAACAACATCATTCGAATTTACGCTGCCATCCCGCCAGGCATTGAGACGACGATGATAGACAATATCCGCTCCTTCATAAAAGGATGCAGCATCATTTAGATAAGGATCATCACCCTGCGGCACCACCTCCTCTTCTGCAGCACTCCCAGGATGGCGCCGTTGCCGAATCACCGATGGCGGGCTTAATATTGTCAATGTATCATTCTCATACAGGGCAAGGTTCTGGTAGTTACCTATCAGCGCACGCCCACGCTCCTGCGGCATGGCAAGAATATTTTTACCAAAGAAAAAAGAGTCATAATCCATATTCAGCAGGGCCAGCAAGGTTGGCGCAACATCGATCTGACTGGCAAGCGTATTAACCTTGCCCGGCCGGACAAGCTTAGGGGCATAAACCCACATCGGGATATGGTAGTGTTCAAGCGGTAGTGCCTGCTTACCTGCCGCCCCGGCAGTGTGATCGGCGACAATAACAAACACGGTATTATCAAACCAGGGCTTGCTCTGCGCCTGTTGCAGCAGCTCACCAATGGCGAAATCCGTATACTTCACGGCCCCGGAACGGCCGCTCCCCGACGGGATATTGATACGGCCTTCCGGATAGGTATAGGGCCGATGATTAGACGTCGTCATAATATGAAAAAAGAAAGGTTGCTGTCTGGCATGGGCCTCATCGGCTGCCTGCAGGGCCAGGTCAAACAGATTTTCATCCGCCATGCCCCAGGCATTTTCAAAAGTAACCGCCTCTTCAGGAGCGCTGCCCTGATCGATAACACCATAACCATTACCACTGAAAAAGGCATTCATATTGTCAAAGAAGCCATGCCCACCATAAATAAACTCAGTTTCATATCCTTTCTTCTTTAATACGTTGCCGAGGGAATACATATGGCCTTCACGACCAAGACGTTTGACAATTGAACGACCCGGGGTTGGCGGAATAGACAAAGTCACCGCCTCCAGCCCGCGAGTTGTGCGTGTACCGGTGGCATACAAATTGGTAAAAAATAGACTCTGATCAATCAAGCCATCCAGCTTCGGCGTCATCGCCTGGCTATTACCAAAATACCCCAGAAAATCAGCGCTCAAACTCTCGACCATCACCAGCATGATGTTGTAATGTTGCTCTTTGCCGGGATTGTCTATGCTGCGACCGATATCAAAGCTGTTGTCAGTCCAAAAACGGGCTGTAGGTTCCTCTACTTCATGTTTGAGTGTTACCGATGCCACCGCAGGATCAATGCTGTAGTAGAACTGTTCGTAATCCAGCTCATTATTACGAAAGGCCGCAAAAAACTGGTAAGGACCATTACTGGCCAGTTCCACCTGATAAACATTCGCTGATATCTTCCTTAACTCCTGATCCAGACCGGTATAGGCAATAGCGGGCAATAATGCCAACACCAATGTTATAAGCGAACGAGACCTGAAAGTATCACGGGATTCAAAACTACGGCGTAAATAGGGCCAGACAAAATACATAACCATGCCACTAAGGATAAACAATCCCGGCAGGATGAACCCTATCGGATAGGACTCAAGGATATTATTGGTAACCTCGCGACGATAAACCAGGTAATCAACTGAAATAAAGTTGAATCGAACCCCAAACTCATCCCAGAACAGGTTTTCAGCTACGGCAATAAAAAACAGGCCATATATGACCACAAACGCTGTACCGGCAACCAACACCCGGTTAGCGTGCGACGCCCACAACCGTTCCGGTGCCAGCCAGAGGTAAAGCAAAAAGGGGGTCAGAAAATAACCGTAAAAGGCCAGATCATAAATCCCTCCTACTACAAAAACCTTTATCAGGGCCAGAAGCGTCAGATCCAGACCCGGCAAATTCTGCAGCAGCAGATACAGCCGTATGGCACTAAAAAACAGGAACGCCAGTATCAGGAATACCCAGACCAGCGTGTAGCGACTACGGCTTTTAAACAACATTTTACAGTGCTCCAACCATGGCATTACTACGCATCCAAATGATCTCCAGAACCACCCTTTGCATATCAGACAGCCCGAACATCTTTGATAATGGCCGACCTGTCATTTTAGACAGCATCCTTCAGAATAAATTGCATCAGACATGCTTTTTAATAGAGCACTATCAGCAACCAGACAACCAGCGCATTAGCCAGCGCCAGTAACACCGCCGCCGAACCCAGATCCTTGGCGTTCCTGGACAGGGGGTGGATTTCCGGACCGATTCTGTCTATGGCTGCCTCTACAGCACTATTGATAATCTCAACTATAAGGACCAGCAACAGACTGCTGATCAACACCACCCGCTCCATTGTTGTGTCACCGACCCAGAAGGCCAGCGGCAGTAATGGGATAACCAGCAGCAGTTCCTGGCGGAAAGCAGATTCCTGTGTTACGGCATAACGAAAACCTGCCATTGAACACAGAAAAGCATTTTTCAGCCGGCTGAGCCCGACACCATTTACATTCTTTTTTTCAAGCACCACAAGCTCACAAAAGGGCCACCAAAGTTATTGCTAATTACAATCAATTTCATATGTTAATTTTTAAATACTACCTTATCAGGCATGCAACAACATTAATACTGACTTAATGTTTATATGCTCAAATTACGATTCACAGACATCGAGATATCGTGAGGCAAAATAATGAAAACCAACTGGATCGCCCTGACTCTGGTCACCGCAGCCCTTACCTGGTCAACTTTTCTGGTTACAAATATTTTTGCGGCCAGCTAAAAAGTATTAATAAACGGTTAAGGTCTGTTTGTTTTAATAGATCCTGTAAACAACCTCCCTCCTTTATCCCCTGGCACCCTCCTCCTCCCCAAAATCTGCCAGGGGTTTTTTTTGCCTGTTGATCGCAGATCCAGGCAATAAAAAAACCCGCCAGCGCGGGTTTCCATAAACACAATCGCAGAGGAGCTTAATCCCTGAACTGAATATCGGAATGGGTATCCAGATTCCCATCCTCGTCAATAACACCGATAGCCTGCCCATCGGCGCCCTTCACAACCGGCACCGGGACATCAATACCCTCGCGCCGCACAAATCGTAACTCCCAGCCAAAATTGGCGATATTACGTAGCGCCATCAACTGTACTGGTGTCAGCAGGTTTTCATAGTCATCAGGGACCGGGGGCATCTTGCTACGTTTTTCTTTGTCCATACTGTTTCCTCGAAAAGGATGTGGGATTTACCCTACATATCGGACAAAATCCAGGAGTCATGACCCCTGCAGAACAACTATTCCGCCTGATCCTGTACCTTACGGTCCTGTTGGGCCTGATGCAGTTCCTCAGCATCCTCCAAGGCTCGTAAAGCGCGATTACGCCGGTCATCACGCGCCACATAAATCAGAATACCAACCAGGGTTAATATCACCACAATCTGGAAAATAATACCGCCCATTACACCCTCACCTTGAAAAAATGTCATTTAACGCAGCAAATTACAGAAAATCTCTTCAGCAACCGATAATACCACTGATTGGAAAAATTAGCCTGGAGACTGGTGCACCCTATAGGTGGCACCCGCCCCCGGCCCAATAATAACAACAGCAGGGAAACAGGAACCATGCGCAGAATTATTGTCATGAATTCCAAGGGTGGTTGCGGTAAAACAACCATCACCACAAATCTGGCCAGTTGCTATGCGGCCAATGGTTTTCGCACCGCCTTACTCGATTACGACCCCCAAGGCTCCAGCACTACATGGTTAAAACTGCGCAAGGATTTACCGGATATCCATGGTATAGCTGCCTTCAAAAATACAGATGCCAATGTCACCCGGGCCTGGCAACTGCGAGTACCACCTCATTATGAACGCGCCATTATCGATACGCCGGCCGGCCTGACCGATACCGCCCTGGTCAAACAGGTCCAGGGAGTCGATACCATATTGATCCCGGTTGTTCCTTCGCTACTGGACATCCACGCCACCGCGGATTTTATCCGCGATCTGTTACTGATAGGCCATACCCGCAGCCAGAAGATTCGCATCGGCATTATTGCCAACCGCATCAAGGCCAATACCCAGGCCCTGACCAAGTTGAACCGTTTCCTGCAACAGCTGGATATACCGGTACTCGGTTATCTGCGTGACACCCAACGCTACCTGCACGCCACTGAAAAAGGTGCGGGCATCCATGAGATCAGCGACCGGGACCAGGATAGCTGGAAAAACATCCTGAACTGGATTGAACATAGCAAACAGCCTCATTCAAATGGCCATGACAGCATTGTTCTCACAGGCTCCAACGCACTCCCAGCAGCGGTAACCGCCGCAGCAATGGCACAATAAGCGGATATACACCCATCCCGAGGGCGTTGGCGAGCATATCGGCCGGAGAAAAATCACGGTATGGTAGAAAATATTGCACTACCTCAATCAGTACACCATAGGCAAACACCCACACTAATTTGTCAGCCCCCAACCCGGTAGCCGGCCAGGAATAATCAGCCAGCAATAACAACACCAGAAAGGCCAGACCGTGCAACAGCTTGTCAGATACACTAACTGTAAGTGCCATGGTCAGCGGCGTGGTTGCAAGATAGGCAATCACTAATACCACTATCACCAGGATAACCCGGCACAACCATATTTGCTGGGCCGTCATGAACCAACCGGAAAGGACAGCACCTGCTCCAAATCCCGGACACCTGCAACACACATAAGCAGGCGGTCCAGCCCCAGTGCCACCCCGGCACAATCCGGTAAACCACTCACCAGCGCCGCCAGCAAACTCTCATCCACGGGCATTTCAGACTTGCCCATGGCCCGGCGCCGTTCATTATCAGCGGCAAAACGACACCGCTGTTCATCGGCATCATCCAGCTCATGATAACCATTGGCCAGCTCAATACCATCGATATATAACTCAAAACGTTCAGCCAATCCCTGCGGATTGATGCGTGCCAGAGCCGCCTGTGACGCCGGATAATCATAAACAAAGACCAGCCGCCGTTGCCCGGCCTCCTGAGCCATCAGCTGCGGCTCGATGAGGTGGCTTAACAATAAATCCAGCCAGGCATCACGATCTCCTCCAAGGCCCTTAACACTGACGCCATTACGCTGCGCACAGGCCTGCAAAACAGGAACATCCGCCAGATGGGGATCGAACCCCAGATATCGCTGAAACAGATCAGCATAGGACATACGCTCTGCGGCAACATCAAGACGCAGTAAACGTGACAACAGTTCTTCGACATCATCCATCAGGGCATGGTGATCAAAACCCGGGCGATACCATTCCAGCAGGGTAAACTCCGGGCTATGAAGCCGACCGGACTCACCATCACGAAACACCCTGGCCAATTGAAAAATCGGGCCACTACCCGCTGCCAGCAACCGTTTCATGGCATATTCTGGCGAGGTTTGAAGATAAAAAGCCTGCGCATCACTACGGCCCGGGACATGGACGTGGGTGACAAGACTGTCAATATACGGGTCACTTGCACCGGTACAGGATAATACCGGTGTCTCAACCTCCAGTACCTGCTGTTCAGCGAAATACTCACGAATATGGCGCACCACGCGGGCCCGCAGCTGTAAATGTGACAATGGCGCCACCGGGCGCCATGAGGCTTCAGGATTCATCCGGGCTTTCATATAGTCTCTGGAATGCTAACCACAGGCATGATCTATCATCTTTAGCAGACATGGGTTATGGAAGATTATAAGCTGCCCTCACCCTCATGACTCCTCACCCCTCACTGCTTAACCCGCGACACATAATCACCGGTACGCGCATCAATTTTCAACAGATCACCGACATCGATAAACAATGGAACCCGCACCACTGCACCCCCTTCAAGCGTAGCGGGTTTACCACCCCCTCCCGAAGTATCTCCCCGGACACCCGGGTCAGTTTCGACCACGGCCAGTTCAACAAAGTTGGGGGGTTCTACCGCAATTGGATTATCGTTCCACAAGGTCACCAGGCACTTTTCCTGCCCCTTGATCCACTTGGCCGTATCACCCAAGGCACTGGCATCGGCTTCGATCTGCTCGTAGGTCTCAGGATTCATGAAATGCCAGACCTCGCCATCGCTATAGAGATATTCCATCTCCGTGTCCATGACATCGGCACCCTCAATCGATTCTCCGGACTTCCAGGTCTTCTCAACCACACGGCCCGTCAACAGATTACGGTATTTAACCCGGCAAAAGGCCTGCCCCTTCCCCGGTTTGACGAAATCAACATCCACCATGCTGCAAGGCGCCCCATCAATCATCACCTTTAACCCGTTCTTGAACTCATTGGTACTGAATGTGGCCATTTAATATCCTCGTAAAGTCACACCTGGTTTCCATGCCACATAAAGCAACCTACAATGGTCACCCTGTCCGTCACGGCACCGAAAAAACGTAATGATAGCGCGAACACCAATACGATTGCAGCCCCGCAATGAAAACGAAGACTGGCAACAGCTGCTGGCCAATGCTATCCGTGATGCCGAGCGGTTATTCGATATGCTGGATATCCCGACCACTCACCGGCCTGCCTTAAGCCCTCAAACCGCAGCCTTTCCGCTCCGTGTCCCCCTGGGCTACGTCTCCCGTATGCGTAAGGGCGACCCGGATGACCCCTTATTACGCCAGGTTCTGCCGCTGGCGGCTGAAGACCGCCTCAACCCGGATTACAGCTTCGACCCGGTCGGTGACCTGGATGCCGTGCGCAGCACGGGTCTATTGCAAAAATACCAGGGGCGGGCCTTGCTGATCACTACCGGCGCCTGCGCCATCCATTGCCGCTACTGCTTTCGGCGCCATTTTCCGTATCAGGATCAACACGCCCGCAAGCACAACTGGCACGAGGCCATCACGGCATTGCATAATGACCCTGGTATCAGTGAAGTCATTCTCAGCGGCGGCGACCCGCTATTGCTAACCACATCGCACCTGCAGGCATTAACAGAACAACTGCAACCATCAGCACACATTAAACGCCTGCGCCTGCATACCCGATTACCGGTAGTCCTTCCCGAACGCATCAACAGCGACCTGCTTAACTGGCTCGATAAGCTACCCTACCAGATCGTCATCGTCATTCACGCCAATCATCCCGCCGAGATAGATAACACGGTGCGCCAGGCTCTCAATAAGCTAAAACACCATCAGGTCACCTTATTGAACCAGTCGGTATTACTCAAAGGCATCAATGATAATGCCCAGACGCTGGCTACACTCAGCGAAACGCTGTTTGAATGCGGGGTACTCCCCTATTATCTGCATCAACTCGACCGGGTGCAGGGCGCCAGCCATTTTGAAGTCCACACAGAGGCTGCGCTCAAGCTCCACAAACAATTACGTCAGCAATTGCCGGGGTACCTGCTACCTCGACTCGTACACGAACAGGCCGGGGCCAGCAGCAAACTACCGCTTGAGCCCCCCACCCAGGCCAACCAGAGCAAACCATGATCAAAATATGGCCTCTGTGGCGTATTAAAACAACAACACCAATACTACGACTATGCTATAATGCCCGATCTTAGAATCTTTGCCAGATCTTATGCGGGAAAACACGCAAAACTGGCCTTCCAGCGGACACCCCATGCCAGACAAGAATCAAACACCGCCCAGCTTCAGTGATCTGGCGCTCAGTCAGCCCGTAATGAAGGCGCTTGAACGCGCCGGCTACGAATCACCTTCCCCGATCCAGACCCAGACCATACCTCTGCTGCTGCAAGGCCATGATGTACTTGGACAGGCCCAGACCGGCACGGGAAAAACTGCAGCCTTCGCCCTGCCGTTGCTGTCAAATATCAACATTAAACAAAAAAATCCGCAGGTTTTGGTGCTGGCACCTACCCGCGAACTGGCCATCCAGGTTGCCGAGGCCTTCCAGAGTTATGCCTCAGCCATCAAGGGTTTTCACGTCCTGCCCATCTACGGCGGCCAGGACTACAAGGTACAGATATCCGCCTTGAAACGCGGCGTCCATGTTGTTGTCGGCACACCGGGACGAGTCATGGACCATATGCGCCGGGGCACCCTGAAACTCGATGAGCTCAGCTGCCTGGTTCTTGATGAAGCCGACGAAATGCTGCGCATGGGGTTTATCGATGACGTGGAATGGATACTCGAGCAGACTCCGGAAAAACGCCAGATTGCCCTGTTCTCGGCCACCATGCCGGCCGTGATCCGCAAAATTGCCCAGAAACACCTGAACAATCCGCATGAAATTGTCATCAAAACCAGCACCAGCACTGCCGACACGATCCGCCAGCGTTACTGGCTGGTTCAGGGCATGCACAAGCTGGAGGCCTTAACCCGGTTGCTCGAAGCAGAACCCTTTGAGGCCATGATCATTTTTGTTCGCACCAAGATTGCCACAGTTGAACTGGCTGAAAAGCTGGAAGCGCGCGGTTATGCTGCAGCGGCACTGAATGGCGACATCGTCCAGAAACAACGTGAACGCACCGTTGATAATCTCAAAAAAGGCAAACTCGACATCATCATCGCCACCGATGTTGCTGCCCGCGGTCTCGATGTCGAACGAATCAGCCATGTCATTAACTATGACATCCCCTATGATACCGAGGCCTATGTTCACCGTATCGGTCGCACCGGTCGTGCGGGTCGCAGTGGCGATGCCATCCTGTTCGTTGCCCCGCGGGAACGCCGCCTGTTAGGTTCTATCGAAAAGGCTACCCGTCAAAAGATTGAATTATTACAGCTGCCGTCGACAGAGAATATCAATGATCAACGTGTAGCCCGTTTCAAGCAGCGTATTACCGAGACGCTGGCGGAGCAAGGCCTGGAGCTGTTCACCCGCATCATCGAACAATATCAACAGGAGCATGATATACCGGCCGTTGATATTGCCGCCGCACTGGCCAAACAGGTTCAGGGAAACATCCCGCTGTTACTGGAAAAACCAAAAAAACAGCGTGTTGATACCCGCCCAGATAGAAGCGAGCGTTTAAGCAGAGGCAACGATCGCCCGCGCAGCAAAAACTCAGATGAACGCAAGCGCCCGGCCCATGAAGACAAGGTTAAAGGCCCACAACCCGGCATGGAACGTTATCGCATTGAAGTAGGTAATAATCATGGCGTCAGGCCAGGCAACATTGTTGGCGCTATCGCCAATGAAGCCGGTCTCGACAGTGAATACATCGGCCATATCGCCATCCATGATGACCACAGCCTCATCGACCTGCCAGAGAACATGCCCCGCAGCGTCTTTCGTGACCTGAAAAAAACCTGGGTTTCAGGTCAGCGCCTGATGATCTCAAAGCCGGGAGAAAAGTCATCCGATGGCAAAAGTAGCGACAAAAAGCCCACCAAAGACCGTCCGGGTAAATCGAAATCTGCCAAGGCCGGGGCAAACAGCAAACCCGGCAAGCGTAAAACGCCGGCAAAAAAAGCCGCCGCCAAAACAGATAAAAAACCCCGTAAAAAACTGGAACTGAGCAATAACAAGAAAAAACAGCAGGCGTAAAAAAAAGAGGAGCTGTAGCGTCGACCGAATCAGCGGCGCCGCCCTCTGCCCTTGGGTTTGACCTCTTCATAACGAACCTTGAGGTTTTTTTCACCGCACATCTTACCGTCAAGCCCGGCAATGGCCGCTCTGGCCTCGTGCCCTTCCATCTCGATAAAACCAAAACCCTTACATTTTCCGGAAAAAACATCCATCACCAAACGAATAGAACGTATCGTCCCAAATTCTGCAAACAAGGCCTTGACACTGTCCTCGGTAGCATCCGCAGGCAAACTCCCTACAAATATTTTTTTCAATGCTTATATCCTTATACAAGGCCTGAAGGTTACTTCAGGAAATACACCAAACAAAAAGACCACTCGACTGAGCGAGTGGTCTTTTTGCATCACATTTGTTAAGACAAACGTTACGCAGTAACCTGCGTTGCCTGAGGCCCCTTGGGACCCGACTCAACCTGAAAACTAACTTTCTGACCCTCAGCCAGCGTGCGGAAACCTTCGCTGGCAATCGCAGAAAAATGCACGAACACATCCGCACTGCCATCATCAGGAGAAATAAAACCAAAACCTTTCGATTCATTAAACCACTTTACTGTACCTGTTGTCATGACAACCACCTCTAACACTATTAATTAATTTGTTTTTATTACACATCATGCGAGGCAGTAACATGAAAATCTGAACAACTATTTCAAAGAAAACCAAGATAAGATGTAATAGCCCAGCTACATTAAGCCATAGCCCACAAGCCATCATAACATAATAAGGAACAGAAAGATCACCAGTAGTTTTTAACTATAGTTACGCCTCACAAGCAACTCTTTCAACAATATTGGTGGCAGCAAATATTCGAACCAGCGGATTCATATTCAAAAATGATGGTCACTGCACAAATCTTTTGCATAAGCCCGCCCACCCTATCACTCTTCACGTAAGGCCTCGATAGGATCAAACCGGGCGGCGCGCAAGGCGGGCAATACACCCGCCATCAGACCAATACCGATTGCCAGCAACTCGGCCAGCAATACATATATCCATGGCGTATGCACTGGTAGTGCCGGCACAAACAGGTGTAATAACTGCGCCCCGCCGACACCGATGACCAGCCCAGCCAGACCGCCCATTGCAGCCAACACCATGGCCTCACCCAGAAACAGGCCTAATATCTGTTGCCGGGTAGCACCAAGCGCGCGGAACACACCTATTTCACCGGTACGTTCAGTAACAGCAATGGTCATAATAGTAAATATACCAACGCTGCCAACCAGTAACGACACCCCACCAAGGGCCGCCACTGCAAAGGTGAGTATGTCGAGCACCGAACCCAGTACATCCATCATTTGCTGCTGGGTGGTAACGGTAAAGTCATCCCGGCCATGGCGAGACATCAGAATCCGCTTGATACCCGCGACGACCTCATCGACCGGTGCACCTTCACGATAAATCACATCGACTTCCATCAGGCCATCACGATTAAACAGCGCCAGCGATCGGCCCGCTGGAATAAAAACACTGTCGTCCATATCGACGCCGAGTATCTGCCCCTTGGATGCCATGCTGCCAATAATACGATAACGTTCTCCGCTGACACGCATCACCCTGCCCAATGGATTAGTGCGTGGAAAAAGCGCCTCCCGGACCGTGCTCCCAAGCACTGCAAAGGCACGCGGCGAATCCGGGTCATCGGCCGGCAAAAAACGCCCCGCCGCCACCTGCAAATGGAACCCCTCCGGAAAATCCTCATTAACACCATACACGGTGGTACGGCGGCTGCGACCATTGGCTTCAACCTCGGCATTGCCCTGCACTGCTGGCACCACCGCCACAACATAAGGTACCCGACGCAGGGCTTCACTATCTTCAAGCGTCAAGGGCTGCACACTGCCAAACATTCCGACACTAACCCCATGGGTTGTTGCCCGCCCCGGATTTATACCAATGATGTTGGTGCCAAACTGTGAAAATTCTGCCAGCACAAACTGGTGGATCCCCTCACCTATAGAGGTTAATAACACCACCGAGGCTACCCCCACGGCAATACCCAGGGCGGTCAACAGACTACGTAGACGATAGGCCAGGAAGGCACTGATAGAAAGATGGGTAAAATCACGAATATGCATATGACCTAGCGTCGCATCAAGGCCTGCACCGGATCCAGTCTTGCAGCACGGCGCGCCGGCATAACCCCAAACAACAAACCCGTCATCAACGCCACTAGCACCGCCGCAATCACCGCCCACAGTGGTGCCGCCAACGGAAAATCAGGGTAGGCACGACCGATTAAAAAGGTGCCAAGCATGCCCAGCAATAACCCAAATACTGCGCCCAGTAATGATAACAAAGCCGCCTCGGTCAAAAATAATCGCAGGATCTGTACCGGCGCAGCCCCCAGCGCCTTGAGCAGTCCCACTTCGGCGGTACGCTGGGTAATACTGATCAGCATAACATTCATGATTAGAATACCGGCCACAGCCAGACTAATGGCGGCTATACCTGCCAACGTCAGCGTCAGGGCCTGCAGGATACGATCAAAGGTTTGTAACACGGCATCCTGTGATACCACCGTTACATCCTCTTCTCCCTGATGGCGATCACGCAGGGTACGCAGGATGTGAGCTTTTACCTGTGGCAGGGCTTCTCTGCTTTTGCCTTCGACCAGAATACGGAATAAGGAAGAGGTATTGAACAGGGCCTGCGCCGAAGCAACCGGAACCAGCACAATATCATCCAGATCCATACCCATCGAACTACCCGATGGAGCCAACACACCTATCACCCGAAAACGCCGATCACCAATACGCAACCATTGCCCCAAAGCCGGCTCGGCACCGAACAACTCCTTGCGTGTTGTTGTCCCAATAACACAAACGGGCTGCCCCCGATCCAGATCGGTATCAGGCAAAAAACGACCCTGGGCCATAGTCATATGCCGGACCTGCAATGCCTCGGCACTGGAACCGAAAATTTGTACCTCTCGTTCACGCTGCTGCCACGATACTGCAGCCGTTCCCAAACTGACCGGGGCCACTCGGGACACCAGCGGATGGCGTTTTAATGCCTCAGCATCGCCAAGGGTCAAATCCCGCGGCGTCTCACTGACCATCAACGCCACCCCCATACCCGCAGTTTCAGACCTTCCCGGCAACACAATCAACAGATTGGTTCCGAGGGAAGAAAATTCGGCCATGACGTAACGGCGCGCCCCCTCTCCCAACGAGGTCAATATCACCACGGCCGCTACACCAATAGCCATGGCCAGTAAGACCAGCACCGTTCGCAGCCGCTGGCCATTAAAAGCGCCCAGGGCAAAGGCCAGCATATCCACCAGCCTCACGCACTCACCTCTGGATGCGGATTGTTGCGCTGGTCGCTAACAACGCGGCCATCCATCATCTGCAACTGACGGTGGGCCCGCCGCCCCAGCTCCCTGTCATGGGTTACCACAATCAGGGTAAGCCCCTGTTGCTGCAGCTGTTCCATAATCTCTACCACCTCAGCGCCGGATTGACTATCCAGATTACCGGTCGGCTCATCGGCCAGAAGCAGCGTCGGTTGCATAATCGTGGCCCTGGCAATCGCCACCCGCTGCCGCTGGCCACCGGACAGTTGATCGGGACGGTGCCGAATCCGGTCAGCCAACCCAACCGATGCCATTACAGCTTCAGCCCGTTGCCGTCGTTCCTCAGCCGCAACACCGGCAAGCAATAGTGGCAGTTCGACATTCTCTATTGCCGTCAAACGAGGCACCAGTTGAAAGAATTGAAACACAAAACCGATTCGATCCCGGCGAATGCCTGCCTGTTGTTTATCACTAAGATCGGTCACATCCTGTCCTTCAAGCCGATAATGACCACTGTCAGCCTGATCGAGCAGGCCCAGAATGTGTAACAGTGTGGATTTACCGGAGCCTGAGGGCCCCATAATCGACAGATATTCACCGCGCTTAATTCGCAGTGAAACATCGTTCAGGGCATGAACCCTTTGTTCACCAACCTGAAATTCCCGCTTGAGATTATCCAGTTCCAGCAAATCAGCCATTACTGTCGTCAATCACCCGTTTGTGTTTCCGTAACAACCAACTGCCCCGCCTGGACACCCGGCCGCTCAACCGAAATAACCACCTGCTCCCCCTGAACAAGACCGGATATCACCTCGGTAAATTTCCAGTTACGCAAACCGGCCTCAATCTGCCTTTCCTCCAGCACGGCACTGGCAGGAAAAACCAGGACACGATTACCTTCCAGTATTGCTTCGGTAGGAATTCGCAAAACATCATCACGACTGGCTACAATGACTTCGATATCTGCGCTGTAACCGGGGATCAGATCTTTATATTCATCTGGATTGGCGAACAGCGCCTCGACTTCAACGGTGCGGGCCTGTTTTTCCTTTTCCAGCACATAAGGTGCGATACGATCGACGGCGCCCAGAAAATGGGTATCGGGAAAAGCATCCAGTGTAATCCGTGCCAGCATACCTGTCCTGATCTGTGGCGCATCCACCTCGTCTATAGGCGCCGAGATATACAAACAACTGGTATCGACCAGATCCACGGCCGGCGGTGTCGGGATACCAGGCGGCGACGGGGTTACAAACTCACCCAGCTCACCATTAACCTCAGCCACATAACCCGCAAAAGGCGCCTTGAGCAAGGTACGATCAAG
>Ga0316187_10000636_pt1 | contig 28258 bp, 28 predicted proteins | sample CroRivburrow1_MG_FD_204927 | JGI IMG/M metagenome (GOLD analysis project Ga0316187, IMG submission 204927) | Coastal sediment microbial communities from Maine, United States - Cross River worm burrow 1 | ecosystem: Environmental > Aquatic > Marine > Coastal > Sediment | place: USA: Maine... | reverse complement strand
ATTATTGCATGCCCTATATTTAGCTCTCTAATCCCATCTATATTAGCTATGGCCTGTACATTATGATAATGCAAGCCATGCCCTGCATTCATGTGCAAACCAAGCTTTTGTCCATATGAAACAGCCTCGCACACTCTCTCAAGTTCAGAGGCGCCAGATCCTTCAGCATCTGCATAATGACCCGTGTGGATTTCAACAACTGGTGCACCAACTTCTACCGCAGACTCTAATTGACGTGGATCTGCATCAATAAAGAGAGAGACCCTAACTCCCGCATCTTTAAGTGCTGAACAATAATCTTTAAGGTAGGGCATGTTGCCTGCAACATTTAATCCGCCTTCTGTGGTTAACTCTTCTCTACTTTCTGGAACCAGACAACAATCTGCTGGTTTAATGCGGCTTGCAATTGACAACATCTCTTGCGTTGCAGCCATCTCAAAATTCATACGCGTCTGCAAAACCTCAGATAGCACCTCAATATCTCTATCCTGAATATGACGTCTATCTTCTCGTAGATGTACTGTAATTGCATCTGCGCCCGCCTGTTCTGCAATCAACGCTGCATGCACAGGCTCAGGGTAGGTTGTACCACGCGCCTGACGTAGCGTAGCCACATGATCAATATTTACACCAAGGAGAACATCTCTACTCATTGTCATAATATATTCCTACAGTATACGGTGTTAATGTGACTAGCATTAAATCATCGAGAGCTTACAACACCTGAAACAGTTCACGGCTCTTTATAGGTTTATCACCCAAATAATGCGCAAGTATTTTTCGCATTAGCGCCCTTGCTTCTTTCCGCTCTTTTTTATCTAGTTGATGGTCGTGTTCCAGCGCTAAAAGCGTGCTTCCAGATATTGATAAGCCTGATTCAGAATCCATTAATACAGGCCCATGCTCAACAACATAACGATAGCATTTCTCAGGGTCAATGGGATTACCCGTCTCTGCTTCCAGGCTAAGATTTACCCCATAACCCAGTTCTGCCAATAATAATATTTCATATCGACGCAGCACCTGCTCAACCTCTATTCCATCCGCAAGTTGACTAAGTGACTCCGCATAGTATTTAAATAGCTTAGCATGGGGATCAAGGCGCTCAAGCAAACGCATCATCAATTCATTGATATAAAACCCACAATACAATGCTTTTTTACTCAGCTTAATGACTGACTCGCCAGGCTCGCATGTTACCAATGTTTTAACTTCACCTTTCCCACGCCAATCAATCAAAAGCGGCGAAAAAGACTGCAACAGGCCACTTAATCCTGATCGTCTATTGTTTATCCCTTTTGCAATAACGGGGAAACGACCATGAGATGCAGTGAAGCACTCCAACAACAAACTGGTATTAGAATAAGGTCTACGGTGAAGAATAAAAGCAGGCTGCAGATTACTGTTTTTCATTTACCAGCTGACCAAAAGTAAACCACTGCTTTAAAACATGACTGATAGTGCTGACAATCCTAGCTGTCACATCCCATCTATTTACATAGCTATCATTCGCTATAGCCAAGCCTGACCAATGCACCTGCATCACTTGACCAGCTCTTTTTCACTTTCACCCAAACACTAAGATGCACTTTTTTATCAAACAACTTTTCCATCTCAATTCGGGCTTGTGTTGCCACAGCTTTCATAGCCTCACCCTTGTTGCCGATAATGATATTTTTCTGGCCTTCTCGTTCCACCCACACAAGCGCCCCAATGCGGTACATATTCCCTACATCTTCAAACTGTTCAATTTCAACGGTCAACGCATAGGGAATCTCTTTAGCATAACGCCGCGTAAGCTGCTCTCTAACCAACTCTGCAGCAAAAAAACGTTCTGAACGGTCTGTTAGCTGATCTTCAGGAAAGATATTCTCACCTTCTGGCATCAACTCAATAACCCGTTTTTCCAATCGAGATACATTCTTTCCTGTCTTTGCGGATAATGGAATAATTTCACGAAAAGAGTACTTACCTGAAAGATCCTGGATAAAAGGAAGCAATGCCTCTTTATCATCAACCTGATCAAGCTTGTTAATAATCAAAACAACGGGGGCCTTAATGTTGCCAAGCAGATCAAGAACTGCGGCATCCTCCGTAGTCCACTTCATTGCATCAACAACAAACAATATAAGATCAACATCATTCAGCATTGTTTTCGCTGTACGATTAAGATATTTATTCATTGCCTGATCACCCCGCTGGTGAATCCCTGGCGTATCGACATAAACAATCTGCCCATCAACATCAGTTTTCACACCAAGGATAGTGTGCCGTGTTGTCTGTGGCTTGCGGGAGGTAATGGCCAGCTTCTGGCCAACCAGATAATTCAAAAGCGTAGACTTACCCGCATTTGGGCGACCAATAATAGATACATACCCGCAACGATTTTTACTGTCAGCTGTCATTTCTGCACATCTTCTCTTTGATATATTTTGGCCAGCATACAATCAGCTGAATCCTGTTCAGCTCTACGGCGGCTACTGCCATTACCTTCACACTCCAGTTGGAGACCCTCAACAATACATTTCACACAAAACTGTTGATCATGCTGTTCACCTTCAACACCAGCAACAGTGTAGCTGGGGAGCATAAGTTTATGCGCCTGCAAGTACTCTTGGAGGCGTGTTTTAGGGTCTTTTTTTTGTGAATCAAGCGATAGCTTTTTCAATCTGCTTTGGAAAAGATTGAGGATAACCTGTCGAACAGCTTCATATCCACCATCCAAATAGATAGCAGCTAATATCGCTTCTAATGCATCTGCAAGAATGGAATCACGGCTTTGGCCACCACTGCGTAGCTCACCAACACCTAAAGAAAGATAGACTCCGAGATCCAACTCACGCGCCAATGATGCCAATGCTTCACCTTTTACAACCTCTGACCGCAATCGACTAAGTTGCCCTTCATTTGCACTGTTGAATTGCTGATACAGCTCATTAGCAACTACAAAGCCAAGTATGGCATCACCCAGAAATTCCAAGCGTTCATTATTAACACTGCCAGCACTACGGTGAGTCAGTGCATTTTCAAATAACCTTAGATCATTAAATGAATATCCAATGGCCTTTGATAGAAGCTCAATGGGTTGTCTCAACGGGCCGCCATCTCAAATTCATCTTTAAATGACATCACCACATCCAGATTTCCAAACATTGGCCTGCGTACCTCATACTCAATCTTTACAGATAAAGTACCCGCGAACTTCTTGATTATAATATGCTCTTTTTTTAGATCACGTATGCTATTAATAATGAGGCGTTTCTGGATCATTGTACGAACCTCACCCGTGCTTTTTTTGCCTATGTTCGGTTCCTGTTTCACATCTTTCACAATGCTTTTTATTGAATAGTTCTCCATATATACAGGGAACAGTTTGATTCCTACAAATGCAAAAAAGCATATTAAAAAGATGATAATCAACGCTCCTCATGCTCAATCTGAGCAGTCATGATGGAAAATAATTCTATTCTATACCTTCACCCAGGCGATCCCACGCCACAGGAAAGCCAGAACGCTGGGAGTCCCAGCTCATCCAGATTGCAAAGGCCTGGCCGACCAGATTTTCTTCCGAGACCAGTCCCCAACAACGGCTGTCATTGCTATTATCTCGGTTATCTCCCATCGCAAAATATTGACCTTCTTGAACCTTAATGGAACCCCGTAATAACACCTGACATCCTGGAGGAAAATCTGGCGTACCAACACGAATCAGTACTGAGTGCTCTACATCATTAATCGTCTCTATACTGTGCAATGATCCAGTTGACCTCACACCTGAACCAATGCCGGTATAGCTCCCAATCGGCATCTGCGACATAGGCTGTCCATTCACATACAACACCTTATTGCGATAAGAGATCTCATCCCCAGGAACACCGACAATACGTTTAATATAGTCTACTGACGTATTTCGTGGGTAACGAAATACAGCCACATCGCCACGTTCCGGGGAGTCTGTCTCAATTATTTTGGTGTGAAGCACCGGCAACCGAACACCATAGGCGAATTTATTTACCAAAATGAAGTCGCCAACCAATAGCGTTGGCATCATTGAGCTAGATGGAATACGGAATGGTTCAACCAGAAATGAGCGCAGCAACAGCACCACAAGAATGACTGGGAAAAATGAGCGCGCATACTCTACTAATATCGGCTCACGCGTGCGGCGCATAATCTCTTCTGGGGCAGTGCCATTTTCAGCCTCATCAGCTGCCATCGCACGCCTTCTAGGAGCAAACATCAAGATGTCGATCAGCCAGATTCCACCGGTAATAAATACTGCCGCCACGAGTATTGCTGGGAAATTAAGATCCATAAGTTCTCTTCAAAAATAGAGGTTCAAATTTATTAGTCTTTTCCAACCCGCAGTACAGCGAGAAAAGCATCCTGAGGAATCTCTACTTTGCCAATCTGCTTCATGCGTTTTTTTCCTGCTTTTTGTTTTTCAAGCAATTTGCGTTTGCGGCTCACATCACCGCCATAACACTTTGCTATCACGTTCTTTCGCAGTGCTTTAACGGTGGTACGTGCAATAATCTGTGAGCCAATCGCTGCCTGGATCGCAACTTCAAACATCTGACGAGGGATAATCTCTTTCATCTTTACCGTTAGCTCTCGTCCTCGGCTTTGAACGTGATCTCGATGAACAATAGCAGAGAGTGCATCCACACAGTCTCCATTGATTAAGATATCCAGTTTAATCAATGGTGCAGCCTGAAAGCGTTTGAATTCATACTCAAATGAGGCATAGCCTCGACTAACTGACTTAAGCCTGTCAAAGAAATCTAACACCACTTCATTCATTGGCAATTCATAGGTCAACTGAACCTGTCCACCAAGGTACTGCATGTTTTTCTGCACACCGCGCTTTTCGATACAGAGCGTAATCACTGCACCCAGATGACCTTGCGGCACCAAAATGCTGGCCTCGATAATGGGTTCACGCACCTCTTCAACCTTGCCTGGATCAGGTAGATCAGCAGGATTGTCAATCTTAATAATGTCGCCGCTGCTGGTCAGCACTTCGTATATTACGGTTGGCGCGGTAGTAATCAGATCAAGATCATACTCACGTTCCAGCCGCTCCTGCACAATTTCCATATGCAACATGCCTAGGAAACCACAACGAAAACCGAAGCCCAGTGCCTGAGAGGTTTCTGGCTCAAAGTGAAGCGCAGCATCATTCAGGCGCAGCTTTTGCAGCGCTTCGCGGAACGCCTCATAGTCATCTGAGCTGACCGGATAGAGACCGGAAAACACACGCGGTTGAACCTGTTCAAAACCTGGCAGTGGCCCCGCTGCCTTATTATCAGTATGGGTAATCGTATCACCAACAGGCACGCCATCAATCTCTTTGATGCCTGCGATGATATAACCCACTTCGCCCGGTTCAAGTATGGGGCGATCTTGCCGTTTCGGCGTAAAACGCCCCACCTTCTCAATCTGATGGGTACGACCGGTAGACATTACATACATCTTATCTTTGGGGCGAATACAACCATCGATCACTCGTACCAGGGAGATAACACCAACATAGCTGTCAAACCAGGAATCAATAATCAACGCCCGCAGTGGCTTATCCGCATCACCCTCAGGAGCAGGTATGCGCTCTACCAACATCTCCAGCAACTCAGGAATACCAACGCCTGTTTTTGCGCTGACATGTAGGGCATCACTCGCATCCAGCCCAATGATCTCTTCAATTTCAGTCACTACACGTTCAGGTTCTGCTGCGGGTAGGTCAATTTTGTTCAATACCGGCAGTACTTCAAGCCCCTGTTCAATTGCTGTGTAACAGTTGCCCACGCTTTGCGCTTCAACACCCTGCGCAGCATCAACTACCAACAAGGCACCCTCACAGGCCGCCAGTGAACGGGAAACCTCATATGAGAAGTCGACATGGCCAGGGGTATCAATAAAATTCAGTTGATAGATTTCACCATTATTTGCCTTGTACTCAAGGGTTACACTCTGCGCCTTAATCGTAATACCACGCTCACGCTCCAGATCCATAGAATCCAGCACCTGAGCTGACATCTCACGCTCTTCCAATCCGCCACAGACCTGGATAAAACGATCTGCAATGGTAGATTTGCCGTGATCAATATGGGCAATAATGGAAAAATTTCGTATGTGTTGAAGATCCGTCATCTATATATCTAGTCATTGTCGGTATCTACAGTTGATTTGATAGCTGTGCAGCCAACACCAGTAGAGACTCAAGTTTTACAAAAAAAGCCCTTAACATACTGAAAACGGAGCTTTTCTACATGAAAAGCTCCGTTAATATTACGCGCCAGGGCAACAAAATCGTATCGCGTATGATACCTCAGATAGCTGGCCGCTAGGAACTTTAACATCCCAGGATCTATTCACGCATTTAAGTAATCAAGCAAACCTCTCTCATCCAGATAGTAATTACATAACTCCCTGCCCTTCTCAGTCTCAAGAACCGGGATACGAGTACCATGCCGCGCCTCCAGCTCAGCATCACCCGTAATATCAATAGTCACAACCTGAAATGCATGCTCTTTATGTATCTCTTGCAGATGCTCCCACATATCTTCACAGAGATGACAATTGTGACGATAATAGAGATTCAGAACAGGCCCATCATCACTCATCTTTTGGCAACCTGAGTGCAAGGAAGATTGGTCCCTGGCGGCGGTAGACCAAAACCGCCACTGACTTACCTTCGGGCAGATCTTTTACCTGCGCCTTAAAATCTGCAACGCCTTTCAACCAAACATTGTTGACCATCTGCAGCACATCACCCTTGCGAACACCTGCCTCTTGAGCCGGTCCAGCAGCTATCTCACTGACCAATACACCACCTTCAGCCTCAAGCCCTAGCTGCCCCCGCTCTTCTGTAGTCAATTCACGCACTGTTACGCCAATGCGATTGCCTTTTGCAGAATGTGATCTTGCCGACCCCATTTTTAACCCGACATCTTCCGGCAAAGCCCCGATAACCACCTCAACAGTCTGGCGCTTGCCCTGACGTAGAATCTCCACCTCTGCCGGGCGATCAACCGGGCTGGCTCCAACCATTGGCGGCAAGGAGGCAGAATTTGCCACTTCATCGCCATTGAAACTCAAAATAACATCACCTGTTTTAAGCCCCGCTTTTTCAGATGGGCTACCAGGCTGAACCTGGGACACCAGTGCGCCATAGGGGCGGGAAAGACCAAAAGACTCCGCCAGCTCCCGCGTAACATCTTGAATCAGAACACCCAGCCAGCCGCGAGTTACAAAGCCCTTATCTTTAATCTGCTCCACCACATTCATCGCCATATCAATGGGGATGGCAAACGATAGCCCCATAAACCCGCCTGTCCGGCTATAGATTTGGGAATTAATACCAACTACCTCACCATCCAGATTGAAAAGAGGGCCGCCCGAATTACCGGGGTTAATAGCCACATCGGTCTGAATAAAAGGGACATAATTTTCACGCGGCAGACTTCGCCCTTTGGCACTCACAATACCGGCCGTAACCGAGTGATCAAATCCAAAAGGCGATCCAATCGCCAGCACCCACTCACCCACCTTAAGGTCTTTTGTCTCATTGATGGCAACAACCGGCAGATCCGCAGCTTCAATCTTCAATAGTGCAATATCACTGCGTTGATCCGAACCAATCAGCTCTGCCTTAAACTCCCTGTGGTCACTCAAGCGGACAATGATCTCATCCGCCCCATCAACCACATGATGATTGGTCATCAGATAACCATCTTTTGAGATAATAAAACCCGAGCCCAATGACTGCCCTTCAAATCCAGGCCCATGAGGAGATCCACCCGGGCCGCCAGGGCCATGATGAGGGGCACCGAAGAAGTGCTTAAAAAGATCATTTAAAGGGCTATCTTCAGGCAGATCAGGCATCTTGTAATGTGGTGCTACGCGCTCCTTTAGTGATTTTTTGGGCTTCTGCTTAGTACTGATATTAACGACAGCCGGGCTGCATTCCTCCACCATTTTGGTGAAATCAGGCAACGATCTGGCTTGTAAATCCATTACGCCAAACAACAAACAGGCAACTACCAGCATGGCCTTATAGCCTTTCAACTGGAATACACGCATAGTCCAACTCCTAATTATTTAACCCGGAAACATCTGAATTTATAGAACACTCAAGATCAACTCTGGCTTCACCAACCCGGCGAAGCACAACAGCCGTATACTGCTCATCCTGGCTGACCTTGGTTGAAAAATAACGCAGCCATAACAACCCCACTGCCAGCCCAAAAACACCCCCAAGCGCAGCCATCGCTTCTGACGAAGCAAGCCACTGACCTATGAGCGCAAATAGAATAAAACTGACCAGGGGCACGGCATAGAGAGCCATAGAGGCTTTGGTCAAAGCCTCCTCTTCAAAGCCAATCACAACCCGCTCGCCAGGCAGGGCATCAATGGGATTAAGCACCTGCAATACCGCATCAGGCTCCTTATTTCCCTCCTCTTTCAACGAGGCCGTTTCACAGGCTGATCGGGATGAGCATGAGCCACAAGCTGATGATCTTTCGGTTTGAGCCTGGGCATATTCACCTGCGCACTCAAGAATGACCGCAGTCTCCTCAATCATTGCACAGAAGATGCCAGAGAATATTCAATAGAATTTGCGACAGTGCGAACCGTCTCTGCAGGCACCTCACCTACAACTGTCACCTGATAGCCAGATATTTGGGTTCCAAAGGCATTAACCGCTCCCATCCTTGAAGCTTTGTGCAGCCCGTTTCCATCATCTGCTTTTTCAAAATAGACAGACAGTGTGGCCAAGCCATCTGAAAAAACAAAATGCTCCATCTCCTTTTCAGACGAGGAGCCAGGACGCCTTGTTCTAGCCTGTAACTGGAACCCTTGCGGGAGCTGTTCAAATTTCCAATTGGCATCAGCTGACACAGAAATCTCCTGCGCTGGCTTGGGATGAACCCACGTATAGCCACCTTTGCCATGATGCAGGGCCGGAGATATTGTCTGAAGTGAGGGGGTAACGCGAAGTGAGGTAAACATAATTTGCGACACCATCTCCCCCTCTTCATTGATGGTATCTGTTTTTAAAGGTAGCGCATGCTTTACATCAAGAAACAGGCGGTAGCCATAACGGAGAGGGTCTCGAGGTATGACACCAATGACTACTGCCTCCCGATTAGCTATGCGCGCTTCACCCAACAGACGAAGCTCATAATAGTCTGAGAGACGACTAATATTCATCGGCAAGACGGAGGGAAATCTACGATCACTTTTCCGGTGTTTCATTACCGATACCGATTTGGCATCAGGCAACACACAGATCACTGAATTCTGACTGCGAATCACTTCTCGTGCAGCACCGTTTAGCGAAAAAATACGCTCCTGCTCTTGATCACCATTTGCAGCATGAGCGATCTGCATGGTCTCCAACTGCGTATTATGAAGATAGACAAAGGTTCCTTCATACGACAGTGTGTGCACTGACTGCACCATCTGTTTTAACCAGGCATCTACACTCTTTTCAGCTTCTCCAGCAACACTGGCTGGCACAACACCCAGCAGAAAGCATCCAATCCAAGCGCGGCAGCTTTGAAGCATTTGATTATTGCCTTGCGTCATATCCCACAAAAGTAGCATAGGGAACAACACCTCTTACCGGGGCTTGTGTGGCATATTCACTGTGATCTACTAAATATTTATTCAGTCTGTTTTCTGTGGCTGGCTTAGCCAGATTCTTCCATCGCGTACCCGAATATTGGGTAGGCCAACGTGCAGCAGGTTGGGCAACCACAACGGGACGCACTCTATACTGAACGCTGTTTGCCAAGTGAAAATTCTGAGTAGAGGGTACAGAAGCAAGCTGGGCATAGTTTGGTTCCGCCATCTTTATCTTTACTGTCGCAACTTGAGGGGAGACCTTTGCATCAGGGGTAAGTAGCTGTGGTGCAGCCATAACCGCGAGAACAGCTACCGAGGCCGCAAGCGCAGTGCCCGCAAGTGGCCGCACCCATGCTGGAGCAGTATTGACTGGTTTCGGTGCTGCCAGAATAGCTGGTTCAGCATCTATCTGCGCCCGCACCTGATCTGCAAGACTGGGAGAAGCTCGCCCCCCTGCCTCGCCACGAATCACATCACTGATTAGATTGTAGCGATCCCAGGTGCCTCGCAGCTGCTCCTGCTCATTTAGCTGGCCCAGAATTTGGCTCATTTCCTGTTGGGACAACTCATCATCCAACAAGGCGGAAATCTCTTCGCGAATATTTTCAGTCATCGTTCAACTCAATAGTTAGCTAGGCTCAAGCAAAGGCTTTAGTTTGGCATCAATTGCCTCACGGGCCCGAAATATCCTGGATCTTACTGTGCCCACAGGACACGACATTGTATTTGCAATCTCTTCATAGCTAAGTCCCTCCAGCTCCCGCAAGGTTATTGCCGTACGTAAGTCATCGGGAAGATCAGCAATTGCCTGACGCACCGTCTGTGCAATCTCTTCTTCCAGCAGGAAGTTCTCTGGCGTTGCATGTTCCTGCAATCGCACACCCGCATCCAACTGCTCTGCCACTTCTGTCTCCACACCATTGCTGGGTGGCCGGCGGCTTTGAGAGACGATATGGTTTTTTGCTGTATTGATAGCAATCCTATACAGCCAAGTATAGAAAGCGCTGTCGCCACGAAACCTCGGTAATGCACGATAGGCCTTAATAAACGCCTCTTGCGCAACATCCTGAGCCTCACTGCTGTCACGGACATAACGCGAAACAAGATTAATCACCTTTTGCTGGTATTTTAGAACCAACAGATCAAAGGCCCGCTTGTCGCCACGCTGTACCCGAAGAATCAGCTCCTGATCAACCTTGCGCTCGCTCATCCCCAATATCTCTTGGGGCAAAAGCAAGCAATTCTCTCAGCACAGAAGAATTGACCTTTTCTAACCAGTTTAGTTCGTAACTGTGACAACATTTGTTCTCGAAAGCTCATAATTAAGATAGGATGAGCAGATTGATACGATTTTCTTTCATTAGCGGATTATGACTTTATTCTGACCCCGCGGTAAACACCCGTCACCTCTATGAAAAATAATTACCTGCATGATGTACTCATTATAGGCAGTGGTGCCGCCGGACTGAGCCTGGCGTTGCGGCTGCCTTCCGACATTCGCATCGCAGTCATTGCCAAACGCAGTCTAAGTGAAGGCAATACCATGTATGCACAGGGTGGCATCTCCGCAGTGTTGGATAAGCAGGACTCCATCGCCTCTCATGTAGCCGACACTCTAACAGCCGGAGCCGGGCTCTGCGATAAAGAAACGGTACAACTTGTGGTAGAGAATGGACCAGAAAATATCCGCTGGCTACTGGAAGAAGGTGTGCAATTCACTCAGGAAGAGGAAGCCACCTCCAGTTCAGGTTTCCATCTGACACGCGAAGGTGGGCATTCTCATCGACGGGTTATCCATGCTGCCGATGCTACCGGCTACTCCGTTGAAACCACGCTGGAGCAGCAGGCCAGAAACCGCGAAAACATCGAGCTGTTTGAACACCACATCGCCATTGACCTCATCACCAGCAGTAGAGAGGAAAGCTCAGCAAACCGCTGCACAGGCGCATACATTCTAAATCTTGAGACCGAGCACGTTGAAACCTTCAACGCCCGCATAGTGGTGCTTGCCACGGGTGGTGCCAGTAAAGTCTATCTCTATACCAGCAACCCGGATGTCTCCACCGGTGATGGCATCGCCATGGCCTGGCGCGCAGGCTGCCGGATTGCAAACATGGAGTTCATCCAGTTCCATCCAACCTGCCTCTATCATCCGCAAGCCAAATCATTTCTGATTACAGAAGCATTGCGTGGTGAAGGTGCCTACCTCAAGCGCCCGGATGGCAGTCGATTTATGCCGGACTTTGATGAGCGCGCAGAGCTGGCACCACGCGATATCGTTGCCCGCGCCATCGACCATGAAATGAAGCGACTGGGTATTGAGTGCGTCTATCTCGACATCACCCATAAATCAGCTGAATTTATCAAAGAGCACTTTCCGACCGTCTATTCGCACTGCCTTAAATTTGGTATCGACATCACACGCGAACCCATCCCTGTTGTGCCCGCTGCTCACTACACCTGTGGCGGCGTCATCACAGACCACCATGCACAAACCGATATCACGGGCCTCTATGCCATTGGAGAAACAGCCTATACCGGCCTACATGGTGCAAACCGCATGGCCAGCAACTCACTGCTGGAATGTCTGGTCTATGGACAGCTGGCCTGTGAAGATATTCAGCGCATACTGCCCAGCACCCCAACACCATCAGCAGCCCCCAAATGGGATGAAAGCCGGGTCACCGACTCAGATGAAGAGGTCGTGGTTTCCCACAACTGGGAGGAGCTGCGGCATTTTATGTGGGACTACGTCGGCATCGTTCGCACCAACAAACGTCTGGAGCGGGCAAAGCGTCGACTGAACCTGCTGCGCCATGAAATCCGCTGGTACTACGATAATTTCCGGGTAACCAATGATCTGTTGGAGCTACGCAACCTGGTCGATGTTGCAGACCTCATCATCCGCTCTGCCCAGCGCCGCCGTGAAAGCCGGGGACTGCACTACACCCTCGACTTTCCACAGACAGACAACGTGGCACAAAAGAAACCGACCATTCTGATACCTGACAACTACTCACCACGTGAACCCAAATAATTTAGATTCACAGCAATAAATACACTGCAGCACCCCCTATTTCTCTACAGCACATAGCAGATATTCTTACGCTTCTTTATAGCGTATAAGCGCCTGCGACAACACGCCACGCGGCATTTTGCCACATTCCATCCATCTGCTTTTGCATCTAGCATCGCAGACCAACTTGGCAGCACTCACCTTCTGACATGCCCGCACCCTATGATGAGCTGCTACTCTTGCTGGCGTTCTGGTGCTTGTCTCGGCTGACAGTGCAGATTATGCTGAGGAGGCACAACAGGCACTAACGCAGAATGGGTTGGCAAATGCCGAAAGCTGGCTTTTTGCTGGAAACTTTACCGGGCACCTGCATTATCGCATCAACCCCAATGGGTATAGAGAGTTATCCAAAACCTACTTCTATGATGCCAGCCATGAGCGAATCGGCAGAAGCGGCACACTGAGTAAAAGGCTATTAAAAAGTTAATTGCCGGGAGCAAACACATTGAGTAAATCACCCAGGATAGAAGTTCTGCATCGCTGCTGGCCCGGCATGGTCGCCGTCATGCTGACCATGATATTCAGCACCGCAGTTGGAGCCATTGAAGATCCGCTCAACGCCTCTATCACCACCAGCACCCAGAATAATATGCAGGAAGCCAAAACCCAGACACGCATTGAGGGGCTGAATGACAAAACCCGTACCATGCTGGAAGAGTACCAGCAGCTGAGTCGCGAACTCGAAGTACTGCAAACCTACAACACTCAGCTACAGAGATTGGTCAATTCTCAGGAGGAAGAGAAGCAATCAATCCAGGGGCAGATGAACAACCTGGAGGCAACTCAGCGTGAGATTATTCCGCTGATGCTGCGAATGGTAAGTTCACTACAGGAGTTTGTAGCAATGGATCACCCTTTTCTGCCGGAAGAGCGGCAGCTACGAGTGACGCAAATTCAAGAGCTGATGGATCGAGCTGATGTCTCCATCGGTGAAAAATACCGCCGTGTGTTGGAAGCCTATCAGATAGAGATGGAGTATGGCCGCACCATCGAGGCCTACCGGGGTGAACTGAAAACAGAGACCAGTACCCGAACTGTCGATTTTCTGCGCATTGGCCGTGTCGGTCTCTACTACCAGACACTGGATCGCCAGGAGGTAGGCCAGTGGGACACCGCCGCAGGCGGCTGGCAAAAACTGACTGATGACTACAATCTGCCGATCCGCAAAGGGTTGCGCATCGCCCGCAAACAGTCGGCTCCGGATCTGCTCTACCTACCCGTACCACCAGCACAGGCGGTGGCACCATGATCCGCCCTGCCCTGCTTCTACTCATCGCCATCAGCTGGCCAGGATGGCTCTGTGCCACAGAGGCCAACCATCTTGACCAGCTCCTGTTACAGGTTCAAAAGGCCCGGCAACAAGAGACCGCTATCCGGCACGAACGTGAACAGCGCTTCTTGGCAGAGCATGTCGACCAGAAAAGACTACTGGCTGAACTCAAAACAGAGCTGGCCGCAGAACGCCAACGCAGCAAACAACTGCGAACCTCATTTGACACGAACGAAAAACAGCTATCTGAACTTGAGGGTGAGTTAAAGCGCCAAACCGGTGACCTCGGTGAGGTTTTCGGCACGGTGCGTCAATCAGCCAAGGATATCTCTGCACTGATCAGCGAATCTCTGGTCTCGGCCCAATTTCCAGAGCGCACCGACTGGTTGCAAACCCTCGGTGAGAGCAAGAAGCTGCCAAATATTAGCGAGCTGGAGAAACTCTGGTATCTGGTACAGCAGGAGACGGTTGAATCCGGCCGGGTCGTGCGCTTCCCCGCCCCGGTCATTGACACCGACGGACAAGCCAGCAAGCAGGAGGTGGTTCGCGTAGGACTCTTCAATGCGCAGGCCCAGGGGCGTTACCTCACCTATCAACCTGAGACAGGCCGATTTGTGGTACTAGCACGCCAGCCTGATCAACTCACATTGCGCAATGAAACAGACGGCGCTTCAGCAATAGATCCCACCCGCGGTGTGTTGCTGGGCCTACTGGTCGAGACCCCGGATCTGGCCGAGCGGATTCAGCAGGGCGGTATTGTTGGCTACATTATTCTGACGCTGGGTGTCTTTGGCTTCCTCATTGTTATTTTCAGACTTGTCTATCTGGCAATCACCGGACGCGCTATTGGTCGCCAGCTAAGCAATCTGACCACACCCTCCTCCAACAATCCACTTGGGCGCATCCTGGCTGTTGCAAACGAACATACTGATGTCGATCCCGGTAATCTGGAGCTACAGATTGACGAAGCTATCCTGCGCGAACTGCCCCGCCTGACCCGCGGGGAGGGATTGGTGAAACTACTGGCCGGTGTCGCACCGCTGCTGGGGCTGTTGGGTACTGTGGTGGGCATGATTGCCACCTTCCAGTCCATTACACTGTTTGGCACGGGCGACCCCAAGATGATGGCAGATGGTATCTCCCAAGCCCTGGTCACGACCGCCCTGGGGCTGATCGTAGCAATACCGCTGCTCTTCATGCACACCCTGGTCACCAGCCGCAGCCAGGCGCTGGTGCAGATACTCGATGAGCAGTCATTGGGACTGGTCGCTGCAGGCAGAGAAAGCACCAATGCATGAACATCTCGATGGCATGCTGCGCTTTCTTGAGACCGGCGGCCCGGTGCTCTGGCCCATCGGAGTGGTGGCATTTATTATGGGTGCGCTCATTATCGAGCGTTACTGGTATTTCCAGCTCGATTTCACCCACAAGATGAATCAGATGGTAGCCCAGTGGCAACAACGATCAGACCGCAGCTCATGGTATGCCGTGCGCATCCGTGAGGCGATGATTGCTGATGCCAAGATCAGACTGAACCGCGGCATGTCGCTGATCCGCATGTTGGTCGCCCTCTGCCCCATGCTGGGGCTGCTCGGCACCGTCACCGGCATGATGGGGGTGTTTGATGTGATGGCCATTCTCGGCACAGGCAACGCTCGCGCCATGGCTTCCGGCATCTATCAGGCCACTATTCCAACCATGGCAGGCATGATGGTTGCGCTGCCCGGACTCTACTTCAGGGCCGGTCTGAAACGAAAGATGGAACGCCGGATAGAGAAGCTTACCCACCACCTCGTGCTCGCCTAACCTGATAAGGAACAGCCATGCGTCGGCATCGTACCAACAATAGCAGCAGCGCCGATTCGGAGATCAACCTGACTCCAATGCTGGATGTGGTCTTCATCATGCTGATCTTTTTTGTAGTGACCACCTCCTTTGTCAAAGAGGCCGGGGTGGAGGTCAACCGGCCCAACGCCAGCACCGCACAACAGCAAGAGTCTGCCAATATCCTGATCGCCATCCGCCCCAACGGCGAGATCTGGATCGACAACCGCGCTGTAGATGTTCGAGCAGTTCGTGCAAATATAGAACGGCTACGCGCCGAATTCCCAGAGAGCAGCGTCGTGATACAGGGCGACAAACAGGCACAGATCGGCCTGCTGGTGCGGGTGATGGATCAGGTGAGAATGGCCGGTATCACCGATGTGGCCATTGCAACTGAAGATCAATAATGCCGACTGCTGCCTATTTTTTCAGACTTGCCTTTTCAGCGGTTGGCGGCATCATTATCGCCCTGGCCCTGCTGTGGCTGATGCAGCTGATGGTCATCAACGATGATAATGTGGGAGTGATGAAATCTCAGCGACCGGTGATGGAGTTCGTGCGCCTGAAACATCCATCTGAGACCCGCCTCAAACAACGGGAGAAACCCGAAGAGCCACCACCACCTGAGCTACCACCCCAGATACCAGAAATGGAGTTGGCTGTGGCCAAGCCGGTCGCCAGAGCACCCAATATCACCATGCCCATGCCGGAACTGAACATGTCTGCCATGAGCTTCGATGGCCCCTATATTGGTGCAGTGAATCAGGGCGCGCCAGACCGGGATTTCATGGTGCTCTCCCGCATACCACCCCGCTACCCCTATCGGGCAGAGCGCAAAAAGATCGAGGGCTGGGTGAAGGTCTCATTCATCATTACAGAACAGGGCAGTGTTAAAGATGCAGTGGTGGTTAATGCAAAACCCAAAGGAATCTTTGACCGTGCTGCATTGCAGGCCATTTTGAAGTGGAAATTTAAGCCCCGGATTACCAATGGCAAACCAGTAGCCACGCGTGCCGACCAAGTCATCAATTTTGAGCTGGACAGGAGCCGCAAATGAGACAATACGCACTGGTTCTATTGCTCTGCGTTGCCTGTGGCACCCCCTCAATATCTCTGGCAGCCGAAAAGAAAAAGGCGCTCTCCCAGCAGACTTATAAGGTGCTGATAGCTGCTCAGAAGGCACAGGAGAAGGGTGAGGCAAACCAAGCCATCACCACTCTTAAACAACTGCTGACCACACTAAAAGAGAAACCTTATGAGCAAGCCATTGTGCTTCAAGGCCTTACCCATACCTATATTGGGCAGGAAGACTATGCCTCGGCCATTCCCCCCCTCAAACAGTGCATTGAGCTGAATGCCCTTCCAGCCGAGCCTCAACAACGAGCACACTACAATCTAATCCGACTCTATATGGCCACCGAAGGTTTTGCAGAGGCCATCGACTTACTGAAGATCTGGTTTACCCAAGTGGAAAAACCGCAGGCGGAAGCCTATATCATGCTGGCTACAGCCCATCTACAGCTAAGCCACTACAAAGAGGCAATAGAACCTTTACGCACTGCTATCAGAATAACGAAAAAGCCCAAAGAGAGCTGGTATCAGAGCCTATTGGGCACCCACAGTGAACTGAAGCAACACGAAGAGTGCGCGACACTGCTGCATACCATGTTGAGACTCTTTCCAGACCGCCCAAGCTATTGGCGTCAATTGGTGGGCATCCAGTTGTTGCAGGAGAAATACCCTGCTGCCCTGGCTACTATGGAACTAGCCTATCTACGCGACCATATTAAAACTGAACAGGAGCTACTTAACCTTGCTCAGCTCTATCTGCACCTCAATGCCCCCTACAAAGCAGCAACAATGATTGAGAGTGAGATAAAGCATGGACACATCAATAAGACAGAGAAGAACTGGGAACATGCCGCCAATGCCTGGTTGCTGGCACGAGAGATCGATAAAGCCGTAGCGGCGCTGGAAAAAGCCAAATCCATGTTACGAAACCCTCAGTTGGGGCTGCGTCTTGCTCAACTCTATATGGAATCCCGACGCTGGGGTGAGGCCGGTAAAACACTAAATACAATTATCAGCGATGGAAAGCTGGATGCTGCCAACACCGGACAGGCATGGATGCTATTGGGTATTGTGCGACATGAAACTAAATCATCATCCAAGGCCCGCACCGCATTTAAACAAGCAACAAAATATCGGAAGACAGCTAATAGTGCAAAACAGTGGCTGGCCTTTCTTGATCAAACATAACCTTTATTTTAGCTGCCAGCATTCACAACATACCACCCGTTACGCTTAGCGCATGTCATAAAACATGGGTAACTGTATATAATTTCAGCTAGCATCCTGCGACAAAATGCCACGCGACAATTAACCACATTTTCAGCACTTATTCCCATACGTATGATCTGCCATTGAAATGATGGTGTGGTGTCATACAGTTTAAACCCCTGTTAACAACAAACATTCCACCCAGACTCTGATTGCAGCCCTTTGAAGTGCTTTGCTGCATTTTGAAACCGGCCCCAATTGAATTTTACAGGTTACTCAAAAAGAGAGCGCCTTTATGTTTGTCGCATCTCCTATAGATAGCATTTTTTATTTGGCGGTAGCAGTGTTCCTGATTTCTGCCTGTGTCGATGTGTGTCATTAATCTACAAATAAGGTTGTTAGTGCATGAAAAAAACAGAACTCCATTATGCTATGCGCATTGCAATATTGAGCACAGCAATGGCTGCTTTAGGTAGCAGCAGCATAGCTGTATCAGCCGAGGTTGCTGACACTTCTAATACAAATTCTCTGGATACCATCAGTGTAACGGCATCAAGAATTGAACGTGGCACCAAAGAGGTTTCCAGCTCTATTGCTGTTATTGATGAGCAGCGAATTGAGGCCTCCAATATGCTTAACATCAAAGAGGCAATTCAAGGTACGCCAGGCGTGCTGATTGAGTCCGGCAGTGGCGGTTATAGTAACCGTTTTATTATCCGTGGTGCTGGTCAGAAGGCACGCTATGGGGTGCGTGAAATCCAGGTAATGCGTGATGGTGTACCCATGACGGATCCAGATAGCTTCACTCGTTTTGACTTTATTGATACCCAGGATATTGAACGTATTGAAATCACCAAGGGGCCAGGCTCTCTTTATGGCGCCGGGTCAGCAGGTGGTACGGTGCAGATCATCTCTAAATCAGTATTTGATTCTAAGGGTGATCGCATAAAACTCGGATTGGGTGAAGAAGGTACTGAAAACTTCAATGTACGTATTGCAGGCGAGATCAATGAATCCAATGCCTACCGTATCACTGCTTCCCACCGCGCGGCAGATAATAACTGGCGCCACTGGAATGGTTATGAGTCCCAGCAACTCAGCTTGAAGCATGGCTTGATGTTTGATGATGGTGCCACTCTGGAGACAGAGCTGAGTTACTCTGAGGCAGACATTGAACTGGCCGGAACCATGAATGCAACACAGTTTGATGAGTATAAGAAAGACGGCAAACAGGAAGATAATGGCGATGCCTGGAAGCACTCCGGTCGCTATTCAACAATCTGGTTTTTCAATACCCGCTATGAGAAAGAGTGGGGAGATTTCACCTTCCGACCCCGGCTCTATTTCAACACCTGGGATCATATCCATCCAGTCACTGGGGCTATCAACGATAACCCAGGCACTGATGTGCTGGGTGCCGACCTGGAGTTTGTTTATAAACATGAGTTCTGGGGGGCTAGTTCCCTGGTAGCAGGCATAACCGGCAGAAGGGAGGATACGGATGGGTCGAAGAAGTATCAGTACCGTGATTATACAACTAGATTTGGCCGCATCTCTGCAACCTTGTCTGATGAAAAAGGTGCCCTGATGGAAGAGGAAGATGCCACAAATAGCACCGTTGGCATCTATTTTCAGGAGTCCATGCAGCCGACAGACCGCCTGACGGCAGATGTCAGTTTCCGCTATGACCGCATGAATTTTGATGTCGATACCACCACGATTACGGAATATAGCTATGGCGCAGGCAGGTATGTTGCAGCAGCTGGTGTTGAAAGTATTGATAAGACCTTCCATCTCTATTCCCCCAGTGCGGGGCTAACCTATGCATTCACCGATCAGATCAATGTTTACGGCACGGTGGCCCAGTCAGATCAGGTGCCATCTGAGTCTGAAATTCAAAAAAACAACAGCTTGGAGGAGTCTACCTCTCGTAACTATGAGGTGGGTGTAAAGGGCCGTGCCCAGAACTGGTCTTTTGACCTTGCTCTATACAAGATTGATGTGACCGATGACATCGTCTCTTCATACGATGCTTTTGGTGATACCTCTTACAGTAATGCAGGTGAGATTGATAAGACTGGCTTGGAATTTAGTGGCCGAACTCAGCTGTTCAAAAACTTCTGGTTTGGTGCCAACTATGCCTATAGCAATTATGAGTTTGATAAGTTCATGGAACCAGTTGATGGCAATTTAGTTGATCGCTCTGGTAACCACATGCCCTATGTGCCCCGCCATCAGTTCAGCATGAATGCTGAGTACAACCATCCTTCCGGCTTCAAGGCGCGAGTGCAGGCTGACTCTTGGGGTGAATACTACATAGATAATGCTAACAGTGAAAAATATGATGGTTATGACCTGGTGACCAGCCTAATGCTGGGTTATGAAACAGGCCCCCATCGAGTGAGCCTGAATGTAGACAATCTGTTTGATAAGCATTATGCGACTGAGGTCAAAAAAGCAGTATCAGGAGGAAGGACAAAGTACTCCTATCAGGGAGCCAGCCCTCGAATCGCTGTGTTGACCTACGTCTACTCCTTCTAATTCATTTAAAAAGGTCCCAACCCCATGAAAGCTGCGCAGCACAAGCAACTCTCCCCCCTGCCTGCAATACTGCTGTGCAGTTTTCTTGGGGCAACGGGCATGGTTAACGCCATAGCCAGCACAACCCCAAAGATGACAATAACCAAGCCATCAGCAACGGCTAATAGCGGGCATCAGAACCATGGTGGACATCAGCCAGGGACGCAACCACAGCCCAGGTCACGTCGTCGCGGAGCTGGCAAGCAATTGATACTGAAGAATGGTGAAGGTGCTGTAGTGAAATTTTGGGCACCCGATCTCAGTACCCAAGAGGTCACACTGGAAGGGAACCGTTTCACCACACCAAAATCTGCTGTCGATAACTACCACGCACTGGTAGCTGAACGGCAGTCTGGAGACATGAAACAGGCAGCCATCCGTTATGCATATATGCGCAGCAGACCAAGCAAGGAGAGTCCATCCAAGTTGGCAGCAGCACAAAAAACAGCGTTCGAAATTGAACCTGCCCCGATACCCAGAGAGCATCACCGTTATATGGCCAACAAGGTATGGGAATTTATCATTCGATTTAAAGGAAAGCCCCTGAGCGGTATACCAGTCGTATTGGAAACCAATCAGGGCAGTCGTGTGGAAGCCATCTCCAATGATACTGGCTTTGTTCAGTTCATAATTCCTGATGACTTTTCTGAAGTAAAACCAGGGCGCCGTAAAAACCCACCTGCTGAATTCTCTATCTTTGCTGAGTACAAAACTGAATCAGCTCAGTATGAAACCACCTTAAGCGCTGCTTACTACGTAGATCCGGGGCATTGGAAATCCAAAGGGCTGGGGGCAGCTGTGGCAGGCTTAGGCTTGGTGGTTGGTGGGTTTATAGGAGGCATTGGCCGTGGTAATAAAAGAGGTAATAAACAATGAATCTGTCTGTTATTCGCAAGCTAGTACAGATTGCCGCCTTTGGTTTCATGGTCTATGGCAGTGGCCTGGTTGGCTACTATACTGTTGATAAATTCAGTAATGCACTACCTGCACTGAGCTGTGCTTTTAACCATAATACTGGCGACTACTGCGCATTAATTCCCTTTCAACATCAGATGGCCCACCGCGTGGGCGAAACCATCGCCAATAATGGCGACCTTCTTCAGGGATTAATGCCAACGATCATTACACTTGGCACCTTCCTTATCCTCTTTGTTTTTCTGAGTAAGGCCTTTTGTGGCTGGATCTGTCCCCTGGGCACCTTTCAAGAGTTGTTGAGCATGTTTGGTCAGAAGCTGGGACTACAGCAACGAGAGTCGGTGGATGAGAAGGTAGTTAAGCGAACTCGGCCAGTAAAGTGGCTGATTCTCTTCTTTCTGGTTTTCTTTTTCCCCATATTAACCGGCCTGGGATATGCCAGCCACGATCTGGTTGATCCCTATTGTAAGATCTGCCCCAGTCGCATTCTAACCACGCTGGCCAATGGCAATACAGATCAGCTGGTGGTCGATCAAGCCAATCCTGTCACTATGGGCTTCTCCATCTTTGGCGATTTTCTATTTGGATTAATGATTGCGCTGGCGCTAACCGTTCGCCAGCCCTTCTGCCGTATCTGCCCCATGCTGGCAATGAATGCCACCTTTCGAAAAATTGGGCTTTTGAAGCTGGCAAAGAATGCCACCTCTCGATGTGAAAAGTGTGGTCTCTGCGCCAAGGCCTGCCCGATGGATATTCGGGAGATACACACGGAGATGGTAAAAACAGATGCCACCTTTGAAGACTGCACCCTCTGTGGTCGCTGCGTAGAGTTCTGCCCTGACAAGGATGTGTTGCAGCTTAAATACGCCACTATCCCAGTCTTTTCTGCCAGTTCTGATTATTTCAAGAAACGCAAAAAAGCCCAAAAGGCATGGGAGAAGGCAACCCTGGCCAGCCTGAAACAGCCCACCGTTCAGCCAGAGGCTAAAGGTTAATGTTGAGTCCCATCACACCGGTCAGTCTTAGTTTTGGAGCTGCGGTGCTACTAGGGCTTAGCTTTGGAGCTGGCCCCTGCAATATTGCCTGCCTCCCCTATCTAGGCCCAATCTTTATGGCAACAGGGGATGGCGTGCGCAAATCCTGGCGTATCTTACTCCCCTTCTCGCTGGGTCGAATGAGTGGCTATGCGCTGTTAGGTTGCGCCGCCGGATGGATCGGATTGCTGGTGCAGGATTGGGTCAACAATCCTGCTGTACGCTGGGTGCTGGGTGGCGCAACCATTCTGGTAGCCTTTTCTCTGCTCTGGCGTTATTACCGTAATTCCAAAAAACCTTTTGGGTGCAGCAAAAACCAGCCACAAACGAGCATTGAAGTTTCACTTGATCAACTGCGCCCACAAACACCCACCATGCCTGGCGGCCTCTTTTTTATGGGCATGGGGATGGCACTAAATCCTTGCGGTCCATTAACCATGGTGATATTTGGGGCGGCAACTACAGCCAGCGCAGTTGCTGGTTTGTCATTGGGAATTGGCTTTGGCCTGGGCGCTGTAGTGATCCCAACCATTATATTTGCCTTTGGTGTTGCCCACTTCGGCGCTCAACTCAAAGAGCATGTTGGACGCTGGCGTGGCACTTTGGAACTGAGCAGTGCCGGACTGCTGCTCTTTATGGGGGTATTCACTGGGCTGGGCTGGATCTCTCCGTAGCACCACTCTACTATCCGCATCACACAGAATCGAAAAAGAGCTGGCCATGCAAAACAGTGGCTGGCCTCTCTTTATCTGTACTACTACCGCAGACTTAATCTGACAGGCAGTATCAGAAGTACTTAAGTCCAGAAAAACTAAAACCAACCAAATATTGCTATTTAGACCAATACAGCCAAATGCCTGCTCCATACACAATGTATGGACTCCTCCACTCTTAAACCGTAGGTTGGGTGGCAGGTTTATATAGGAGGGCCCCATAGATGAAAACATTACAAACTATTGGAGTAGATTTAGCCAAAAATGTAATTCGAGTATCAGTGGTTTCCAATTCAAATAAGGAACTGATGAATAAAGACTTTAGTCGAGCTAAATTTGCCAGTTTTTTAGCAAACCAAAAATGCTCTCTTGTAGCATGTGCCAGCGCACACTATTGGGCAAGGCATGCCAAGTCCTTTGGGCACCAAATAAAAATACTACCTGCTCTTGCTGTTGCCCCTTATCGCCAAGGGCATAAAACAGATAAAAATGATGCATTAGCCGTGGCCGAATGTGCTGTTCGTCCAAATATAAAAATAGCTCCTATGAAGACCATTGAGCAACAGGGCATGCAATCTATCCAACGTTCTAGAGCATTTATAGTGCAAGAAAGGACTGCACTATCCAATCATATTCGTGGATTGCTAATGGAGTTTGGAATTGTTATCAGACAAGGATTCTGTGCATTGCATGAGAATGTCCCTCTTATTCTAGAGGGTGGTGAAAATGAACTGCCTGATATGTATCGGCCTACATTACAGCTGTTGTACCAGCGTCTTTGCCAACTGCGTGAAGATCTCAACTTCTTGGATGATCAAATCAAGGGGTTAGTAAGGCAGAATGCGTCTTGTAATGAATTGACTGAAATTGAAGGGGTAGGCCCTATCAGTGCTGTATTGTTGTTCGCTACCTTGGGTTCAGGAGACGCATTTAAGTCTGGTAGAGAGTTTTCTGCATATCTTGGATTAACGCCAAAGCAATATAGTAGTGGCGGAAAGACGACTATGGTTGGGTTAAGCAAGAAAGTCGCCAATAAGAGATTAAGGGCAGTATTGATTCAGGGTGCCAGGGCTTATATCCATAGGATAAAAGAGCCTAAAACACCAAAAGATAAGTGGCTGCTAGGGCTGATTGCTCGAGCTGGCTATGGAAAAGCATCGGTTGCTTTGGCAAATAAAAATGTACGTACTGCATGGGCATTGCTCACCAAAGGTGGTGAATATAATCGTTTTCAAGGCGAGCAGGTAATGGGGCCTGTTTAGATTTGAAGTTTTTATTAAGAAGTTTTCAGGTTCAGCAAGCAAGCCAAGTTTAGATAAAGCTATCCACCTTGATAGACTCTGTTCCGCTTTGAGGCCCTAGAGTCCACCGACCCAAAGAGAGATCAAGGTGCGCATACATGTAGGGTTAGGAGATAGCTTCTCCATAGAAAAACCGAATATACATACGCGTCTTATATCTGAATGAGGAAGGTCTTGTTAGACAGGAGGAGTCCATATACATAGCGGGCATCGGAAACGGCATAGGAACGGTCCAGCGACTCCCTTTAAATAAACACACTAGTCCCTCTTTATAACTTTCTTGACCCAGCACCTCATTGCTCAGCGGCTTCTTCATACTTGCGCCAGGTGTCGTCGGGGTCAAAAGTGGTCATTGCTGCTGCTGTCGTGGCCGTATCCTCGCCCAGGTCTTTTTCATAGATCATGCCTTCCTGGTTGATGATGAAGGTTATGATGCCAGATGCCCCATGCTTGGCAGGATAGGCAACCAGGGCGAAGCCGAGAACCATTTTGGCATCGGCCACATAGTCAAAAGCGCCACCGTTGGCGTGCGCACCTTGCGCCTTGAGGATTTTGAAATAATAGCCGTGAAAGGGTTCGGGAGGATCCTTATCCAGGCTGTCCATATACCCCTCCTCAGTGGCTCTTGCGATCAGTGGGCCAAAAGGGCTTTCCTCCTCACCTTCGCCTGCTTTCCAATAGAGTCCGTCCTTCTTGCCCTCGCTGCTGGCAAACTTCTGGGCAAATTCCAGGCCTTCACTGTTGGGTTTCATAGAGGCATACTCACGCTGGGCATCGGTATAGGCCAGCATTACCTCGATGGTATGCAGCTCATTTCTACCGATCCGCCGGTTGAGGATTTCCTCCATGCCTGCCTGAGTGTCGAAGAGCCAGGCATCCCCCTGCTGAACGATGGGGATTGGGAAAGGGTAATCCTTTGCACCGATGAGGAGCGTCGCGCGATCATTGCCCTCCTGCTCAAGGGCATTCTTATCCTCATAGGCTTTCAGAAAGCGTGCTCTGTCGCTCTGGTCTGCGACCTTGTCGCCGGAGGAGATAAGATCCTCTGAGCCAGGGCCCAAGATTGCGAGCAGTTCGGCATCGTCATCGTCAAGCACCGCAGCAACCAGGGCGGCTACCGCCTGCTGTGGGGAGACGAAGCTCTTCTCTCCCACAGCCTCTCCGGCCACAGTTGAGGAGGAGGCCAGGATGACTATCGTAATAAGTATTGCCAATGCGGCGGAAGACAGCCTTAAGTTCCAGTGTTTATATGCTTTCAGAGCTATCATCTGTGCCTCTCTCTGTATGAATGGAAATGACTTGGTTCACCAGCTCACTTCCTGTTGCGGATCCGGTCATCGCGGCTGCCTTTGTCATCACTGCCCGAACGGCTTTTCTTACTGCGAGAGTCACGGGACTGGCCTTGCCGGCTGACCTGGCCGCGCTTGCTTGATCTGCGTTCCTTTCTGCCATCTCCAACCCGGTTGAAAACATTGTCGCGGCTCTTCGGTTGCTGCTCCCGCTTCTGCTTTTTTTGGCTGGCCTGTTGCTGTATCTGCCGGTCACGTTTGACAGGTTCCCGTTTTTGGCTTTTTTGTATGATCTTTGGCTGTTCCTGCCGGTTGCGTTCGGTACGTTCATGTTTCTGCTTATCACGGGCAGCCCGTTCCAGTTTTTTCCTTTTGAGCTCAATACGTTCTTGTTCCTGACTTTCACGTTTAATCTTTAGATGTGCCTGCCGGTCGCGCTCAGCACGTTTATGCTTCTGTTTGTCACGGGCAATCCGTAGCCGCTCCCGCTCAGTGCGGGCAGCTGATTCAAGCTTACTTCTTTCAAACTCAACACGTTTTCGTTCCTGATAATTAGGGAAACCACGGGTGCTGCGTCGAAAATCCATGGGGCGATGGGGGTACTGGCCATATTTCCTGGCGATGGACTTATCGCGGTAGGCAACCCCTCGTCGGTGCCTGGGGGCGTGATGCCAGTGCCCGGATCTTGCGATCCATCGATCATGTCTGACAAATCTTGGGCGTTTGTGCACATCGATGTAAATAGAGTGGAGGTGCCAATCGAAATAGCTCCAGGTGCCAAAGGAGAAACCAAAATAAATGCCTGGCCAGTATGAGATGCCGCCCCCAATGCGTACCCCGGAAGGTCCCCAGTAATGGGGTCGATAGGTGGGATGCCGCCACGCTCCATAGACGTGGAAGGGATCATAGTACGGCACGTAGATAACCCGGGGGTCTGCCGGTTGGATGATGATTGTCTCTTTTTCAACAATGACTCGTTGCTGGGAGGTGGTTGTGAGGTTGCCCTGGGCATGAGCCTTGGCCCGCAATTCCTGAACCATCTCCATGACTTCAGCCTCCTGGGCGAGAAAGGCGTTGCCAAGGTTGGTGGTCTCTGTGATTCGTTCGCTCATTAAGGCCAGGATTGACGGGAAGTGACAGATCGCTTTGACGCTGGGATCCCAGCTCTGATCCAAAAGTGCCGTATTCAGAGCCTCGCCTTTCAACTGTGAGTTTATCCTGACCCAGCGGTCGGCCTCGATCACTTCAATGGGGTAGGTTGATGCCATCAGGATCTGGGACAGTAGCGCATCGGGATAGAGGGCGATGGGCGCCAGCATCTGGGCAAGTTCCTCCCGACTGTATGTTTCGAACGGCTCCAGATCAGCGCTGCCCTGAGCCTGGGTCTGCTGCAGCGGCAAGGCAAGGGAAAGAATGATGAACAATCCGATGGCCAGATGGAAACTGGTCACTGTCTTCATGACGACCTCCTCAAAAGCCGGGGCAGTGCAACATGGTCTCGTGCCTGCTTAAGGCGGTGGCAGGGAAACCGTTTTTGAGCCCCAGCTGGAAAATGTGGACGGAATACGTTCCACTCACCACATGAGAGCATATATAGACATAAAATGTTCCCATAGCAAAAAATTCGGTACTTCAGATTGAGTGAAGGATGTGTGGCGCTGGGTTAAGAGGCTGTTAAAGCCCGTCTTTTCCTCTGAGAGTAATGTGCAGAATTTCTGCTGGTTGCCATAGTCGCATACGTGGCCTCCAAGTACCGGCGCCCCAGGAAATGATCAGACTCATGCCGTCTATCTCATGTTTCTATCCGGCAATTGGAAGTACAAGTGATAATAATTGCTCATCACATGCATCAGCCCAAGGAAGGAAGGGAAAATTATCCCACTAAGAAAACAGACGAAAAAAGAAGATTAGAGCTAATAGTTTTAAACCTATAAAATGCCTAATTTTATATGTATTAGTTTCGACTTAATCTGCTCATAACAGAAAGACGCATGGGGCTTGCTGTAACTTTCTGTCTGGATAGAGTGACCTGGCTGACACTTTCGGTAAAGACACATGATTAGGTTTCCCTAGTAGCCTGCTTAATGAGCCACCCCTGACACAGAGAGATTGCACCGGTTAGATAACGGAAGGCAAATGGCTGCTATCGCTGGACTTCAGCCAATTGGCGACACTGCAATACTACCGGTTGAGGGTTAGAATGGAGGGGCTGCTCTTGGCCCAGACTAATGGAATGGTCGCCCCTTCCTAACACGGCATCTAAGTGCCAAAGTGGAAATGCGAATTACCACTAACCAGAAGAGGCGACCGAGATGAAAATTACAACTGTTGGCATCGACTTAGCAA
>Ga0316187_10000634_pt1 | contig 28275 bp, 25 predicted proteins | sample CroRivburrow1_MG_FD_204927 | JGI IMG/M metagenome (GOLD analysis project Ga0316187, IMG submission 204927) | Coastal sediment microbial communities from Maine, United States - Cross River worm burrow 1 | ecosystem: Environmental > Aquatic > Marine > Coastal > Sediment | place: USA: Maine... | reverse complement strand
CATTACTGGATTGGCTGGACATGCGAGTTATTGCGGGCCTTTTGTTATTTCTGTCTGTTTGTGCGGCAAATGCTGCTTCAACCAAGACTGTGCTAATTATTGGTGACAGCCTGAGCGCAGGATACGGTATTGAAATGGACCAATCCTGGACCGCTTTGTTGCAAAACAGGCTGCGATCACAAGGGTACGAACATCGGGTCGTTAACGCCAGTATTAGTGGTGACACGACGGAAGGTGGCGCGGCGCGTATTTCCGCGGCACTTGAAAACTTCAGTCCCGAGCTCGTGATTCTCGAGCTGGGCGGCAACGATGGCTTGCGCGGCATCCCACCTGAGACAATGAAGGGTAACCTGCAGAACATCATCGAGGCCAGCCGGGCAACGGGTGCATCGGTCATTATGCTTGGCATTCGAATTCCGACAAACTACGGGCAGCGATACACAACTGCATTCGAAGCGGTATACCGCGATCTTGCCGAACAACTGCAGGTTCCATGGATCGAGTTTTTTATGGAAGGCGTCGCGCTTGATGAGGAATTGATGCAGGCAGACGGCATTCACCCGAACGCGAAGGCGCAGCCAATCCTGCTCGACAGTGCCTGGCCCGTCGTGTCGAAAGCGTTGTCGGACAGGCTTAAAGACTAACTGGTAATCAAGATCTAGGAACGGGGATATACAACACATGGACAAGATCTGGCTTGCGTCGTATCACGACGAAATTCCTGAGGTACTGCCTGCACTGGGATTTAAATCGCTGCGCGAAATTATTGATCACTCTTTTAAGGAGTATGCAGACCGGCCATGCTATACCAACATGGGCACGACGCTTACGTATAGCGACCTTGATCGCTTGTCCATGCAGTTTGCCAGCTATCTGCAGAACTCACTCGGCCTGGTCAAGGGTGAGCGCGTCGCGATCATGCTGCCAAATATCCTGCAATACCCGGTCGTCCTGTGCGGCATTTTCCGGGCCGGCCTGGTCGCAGTGAATGTAAATCCTTTGTACACCGCACGAGAACTCAGGCATCAATTGTCGGATTCCGGTGCGCGCTGCATCGTCGTACTGGATAATTTCGCATGCACGCTTGAGGAGGTCATCTCTGACACGGCCGTGGACCACGTCGTCACAACACAGGTCGGCGACCTGCTGAAATTCCCGAAGGGTCTGATCGTTAACTTCGTGCTGAAACGCATCAAAAAGGCAGTGCCTGCCTATTCCCTGCCCGGCAGCGTTACGCTTCGCAAAGCGCTGAATGAAGGTGACAAGGCTGCGGTTTCACATGTGGAACTCGGCCTTGCCGATCTCGCGTTCCTGCAATACACAGGTGGCACCACCGGACTCTCGAAAGGCGCGATGCTCAGCCATCGCAATATGGTTTCGAATGTTCACCAGGGCCTGGCCTGGATTGGCGACACACTCGGCGACAAAAAGGACATCGTTGCCATCACTGCATTGCCGCTTTATCACATCTTCTCCTTACAAAGTAATTGCCTCTCGATCATGGTCGACGGCGGCGAAAACATACTGATTACCAACCCGCGCGACATGCCGGGTTTCGTTAAGGAGCTTTCAAAGCACAAATTTGGCTATTTCACTGGCGTTAATACCTTGTTTGCAGGCTTGTTGAACACGCCGGGCTTTGCCGAACTCGATTTCAGTACGCTGAAAATTACGATTGGTGGCGGCATGGCCGTCCAGGAAGCGGTATCAAACAAGTGGAAGGAAGTCACCGGCCAGCACATCACCCAGGCTTACGGGCTTACCGAGACCTCACCCGGTGCCATCATTAACCTGCCCGGCAGCAACGAATTTACCGGCTCGATCGGCCTGCCTATTTCGTCTACCGACGTCACCATTTGCGATGACGACGGCAATCCACTGGGCATCGGTGAAATAGGCGAAATCTGTATCCGGGGACCGCAGGTCATGGAGGGCTATTGGCAACAACCCGAGGAAACGGAAAAAGTGATGTTGCCCGGCGGCTGGTTCCGCACCGGCGATGTCGGCCGGATGGATGAAAAAGGTTTCGTCTTCATCGAAGACCGCAAGAAAGACATGATCCTGGTCTCCGGGTTCAATGTGTACCCGAACGAGATCGAAGGTGTCGCGGTGGAGCTTGAAGGCGTACTTGAAGCGGCCGCCATCGGGAAAGCCGATGAGAAATCCGGTGAAGTCGTCAAACTATTTGTTGTCCGGAGCGATCCGTCACTAACTGAAGAGCAGGTGAAGATTCACTGCCGCGAAAACCTCACGGGCTATAAAGTACCCAGGTTCATCGAGTTTCGGGATGACTTGCCGAAGACGAATGTTGGCAAGATTTTGCGGCGGGAGCTGCGGGACGAGGAGTAATACTCTCCGAAGACGAATGTCGGCAAGATATTGCGACGGGAACTGCGGGACGAGGAGTAATACTCTTTTTGTACTTTATTCGCTCATGAGATGAGCTCCCACAGGTCGCTACACAACTTTGGAGCGACCTGTGGGAGCTCATCTCATGAGCGAATTACCTGGTGGTACTGCGGACTCAATCGATGCACTGCATCCACCAGCGCCGCAAGATGCTCAGGATCTATGTCCGGCGTGATGCCGTGACCCAGGTTGAATACATGACCTGGTCCGTGACCGTAGCTTGCTAATACTTCGCCCACTGCTTTTTCTATTTCCGCCGGAGATTCTCTTAGCATTGCCGGGTTCAGGTTGCCCTGCAGTGCAACTTTGTCTGCGGTGAGTTTTCTGGCTGTTGCCAGGTCGGTGGTCCAGTCGACGCCTAGTGCATCGCAACCGGTTTGTGCCATGTCAGACAGTAACTCGCCGGCGCCCTTCGTGAACAGGATGACAGGAATTTTCTGGCCGTCTTTCTCGCGTTGCAGCCCATCAACAATTTTCTGCATGCTGGCCAGCGAAAATCGCCGGTAATCATCGGGGTCCAGTGCCGCACCCCAGGTATCGAAAATCATGATTGCCTGGGCACCGGCATCGATCTGTGCGTTCAGGTAGTTCATTGTCGTGGTCGCGACTGTATCCAGCAGCAGTGACAGGGTGGCCGGATCGTCCTTTGCCAAACCCTTGATTTTATTGAACTCTCTGCTCGAGCCGCCCTCCACCATATAGGTCCCGACCGTCCACGGGCTGCCGGAAAACCCGATCAGTGGCACCTCGCCATCGAGCTCCCTTCGAATGAGCGATACCGCATCAAACACGTACTGAAGTGTTTCTGAAACATCCGGAATCGGTAGTGATTTTATTTCGGCTGCCGTTCGCAAGGGTCGCTTGAATTTTGGCCCTTCGCCGGTTTCAAAATACAGTCCGAGCCCCATCGCATCAGGTATCGTGAGGATGTCCGAAAACAAGATAGCGGCATCCAGCTTGTATCGACGCAGTGGCTGCAGTGTGACTTCACACGCCAACTCCGGGTTTGAGCATACGCTCATGAAGTCACCGGCTTTCTCGCGAACCGCCCGATACTCCGGCAGATAGCGTCCTGCCTGGCGCATGATCCACACCGGCGTGCGGTCAACCGGCTGCCGTAAAAGGCTGCGAATGAAGCGGTCGTTTTTGAGGGGCGCTGACATGCGGCTCAAAACTGTGCCGCGATTGTTTTCTGGATCGATTCAGCCGCCTGGCGCGGGCTGTCCGCATCCCGAATCGGCCTGCCGATGACAATATGATCCGCGCCATTTAAAAACGCCTGCTCGACACTGACCACTCGTTTTTGATCTTCGATCTCGCGGTTTTCCACCGGACGAATACCGGGTGTAACGACCAGCAAGCGCGAATCAATGTACTGCCGCAACTTCGGTGCCTCCAGTCCGGATGAAATGACACCATCGCAGCCGGCGTCCAACGCCTGCCGGGCACGCGAGAGGACCAGCTCTTCGACATCGCAGTCAAAACCCAGGTCATCGAGATCGCCGCGGTCGAGACTGGTTAACACGGTAACGCCAAGCACTTTCATTTTGTCTCCCTTGTTCGCCGCGGCGGCTTCCATGATTGAGCGATTACCATGCACGGTAACGAAACTGGCGCCGCGATCCTTGAGCTGTCGCACCGCCGAACCCACCGTAGCGGGAATATCAAAAAACTTGAGATCCGCAAATACCTTTTTGTTTCGCTCCAGCAGCCACTCCATGAGTTCGAAATAGCCGCCACTCATCATCAACTCCAGCCCAAGCTTGTAAAACACAACAGAATCTCCGAGCTCCTCCGCCAGCGATCGCGCCTGATCGCAGTCCGGGACATCCATAGCAAAAATGAGTCTTTCGTTGGTGGGAATATTCTTGTCGGTCACGTGCCGGGGTCTCCGTGGGGATGCAAACGCGGGGGATTCTAACATTAAAAAATTGGGGCCTGACCCCAATTCTCTTAAGTCAAGAAATCGGGGTCAGACTTCGATTTTCCTGCGATCTGATTGACAGGTTGCCACACAATTGAAAATTGAAGTCTGACCCCGATTTCTAATAGAAGTCTGACCCCGATTATTTTAAGTCAGGCGTTCGTGCTCGGCGATCGCAAAACGGTCGGTCATGCCGGCTATGTAATCTGCGACCACACGTGCCCGGGCGGTCTCATCGGCTCCGGCTCGACGCAAAAATTCGTCCGGCATTTCCTGCGGCTCCGACATATAGCGCTCAAAGAGCACCTCGATCATCGCTCGTGCCTTTCCGGTCATGCGGAGGACCTTCTCGTGTTGATACAGATAATCGTAAAGAAAGCGCTTGAGTTCTGTGTGCTCGGCGTACACGTCGTCCGAGAAAGCAACCAATGCATGATCCAGGTTGCGCACGTCATCAATGGACTTAAGGTCACTCGCCTCGATTCTGGCGCGCGTTGTTTCAATCAGGTTCGTAACAACCTTGTTAATCATGCGACGGATGATTTCGTATATGAGCCGCCTGTCTTCCAGGTCCGGATAGCGCTCCCTGACAATTTCAAACTGGTCATTGAACAAAGTCTGGCCGCGCAAGTCCGATAAGCTGATCAGGCCCGCCCTGAAACCGTCATCGACATCATGGTTGTTGTACGCGATAGCGTCCGCAATATTCGCAATCTGCGCTTCCAGGCCCGGCTGTTTTCGCTCGAGGAAACGTCGCCCAATGTCACCGAGCGTTCGTGCGTTTCGTGCCGAGCAGTGCTTGAGAATGCCCTCGCGTGTTTCGAACATGAGGTTAAGTCCGGGATAGTCGGCGTACTTCGCCTCAAGATCATCGACGACCCGCAGCGACTGCAGGTTGTGTTCGAAACCACCGAAGTCACGCATACAGGTATTCAGCGTATCCTGCCCGGCATGACCGAAAGGCGTGTGTCCAAGATCGTGTGCCAGCGAAATCGCCTCGACCAGTGACTCATTCAGATTCAGGGCCGACGCCACGGCACGGGCGATTTGTGCCACCTCGATAGAGTGAGTCAACCGCGTCCGGTAAAGATCGCCTTCATGGTTGACGAATACCTGGGTCTTGTAGACCAGGCGCCGAAATCCGGTGGAATGAATAATGCGGTCGCGATCACGCTGGTATTCACTACGGTAGGCGGTAGGCGACTCAGGGTGTCGGCGGCCTGCACTTGACTCTGCGGATGCCGCGTACGGCGCAAGTGATCCTTCATTCATGGTTGGCGATCTGCTGACTGCAAAATCTGTGCGAGATGTGGTTCGGAAACATCTGCTGTTACGTACGCTTTACCGAGCGACTCGAGCAGCACAAACTTCAATGACTTCGCCGACGCTTTTTTGTCGAGTTTCATCGCCTTCCGTAACGCGTCTGAGCCGACTGGCGGCGGTACCGTAGGCAGTCCTGCCGCTGTCAGCAGTTGTTTCAACCGCGCCTGATCGGCCTCGTCGATCCCGCTAAGCTCCGCTGCCATCAGCATACCGATGGCGACCGCTTCGCCATGCAGCCATTCGCCATAGCCGACGCTGTTTTCAATGGCATGACCAAAGGTATGGCCGAAATTCAGCAGTGCACGTTTGCCGGCCTCTCGCTCATCCTCGGCAACCACTTGTGATTTCAATTCGCATGAAGCGGTAATCGCGACTGCGAGTGCATCTGCATCGCGCTGCAAAAGCCCGTCTATGCGTTGCTCAAGCCAGCTGAAAAAGTCCGCATCCGCGATTGCGCCGTGCTTGATAACTTCGGCCAGCCCGGCGCTGAGTTCGCGGTCCGGCAAAGTGGACAGCGTGTCGGTGTCGATCAGGACCAACGCGGGTTGATGAAATGCGCCGATGAGGTTTTTTCCGCCCGGGTGGTTAACGCCGGTTTTGCCGCCCACTGACGAATCTACCTGCGCCAGCAACGTCGTGGGCACCTGGATAAACGTGATCCCGCGCATATAGCAAGCCGCTGCGAAACCGGCGATATCGCCGACGACGCCACCACCCAATGCGATGACGGTAGCATCTCTCTTGGCGCCAATTCTCACCAGCTCGTCGATAACAGACTGGACGGTTTCCAGTGTTTTAAAGGATTCGCCATCCGGAAGCTGCAACAAGTGTACGGTGCGATCGCTAACCAGCGCTTTGAGCTGTTCCGCATACAGGGGTGCCACGGTCTCGTTGCTGACGATCAGGCAGTCGCCGCCGGACAGATAGGGCGTAATATCGAATTCGCCCTTCAACAGGCCACGCCCGATGATGATCGGGTAGCTCCTGTCGCCGAGCTCAACTTTCAATGTTTGATGATCTGCCACGAATGCATCCGACAACAAAACGGAAAACAAAGATTACATGAATTGGGGTGCGGGTCACACAGGCTTGGCCGCGCAGGGAGGGTGGCAACTACAATTCGTCGAAAATCTCTTTTGCGACTTTTTGCACGCGACGCCCGTCGGTATCGACCACCAGATCAGCAATTTCACGATACAGGGGATCGCGGGCTTCCATAAGATCGGTTAACACCTGTTCGCGGTCGCCGCTGGTGAGCATCGGTCGTTCGCGGCCCCGCTGTGTGCGTTCAAGCTGCTGGTCGACGCTGGTGCGTAAATAGACCACGAAACCACGGGCGCCAAGTTTGCTGCGACTGCCATCATCGATGACGACGCCGCCGCCGGTTGCCAGGACAACGCCTTCACGTTGAGACAGTTCGTCGATGACCTTGACCTCGCGTTTCCTGAACCCCTCTTCACCTTCCTTTTCGAAGATAAAAGCGATATCCACGCCGGTGCGCGCCTCGATCTCGTCGTCACTGTCAACGAAATCCAGGTGAAGCAATCTTGCAAGGTGGCGGCCTACGGCGGATTTTCCAGCGCCCATCGGGCCGATCAGAAACAGGTTCTTCGGTGTTTTCATTTATAGACTTACTAAGGAGAAAGCCAGCCCGAAGGCTGGCTTTCCTGATTACTTAGAGCGTATCGGCGCAGTTTGTGCTGACGCCAAAGGGGCTATTTACGCCGGGTGGCACGGTGTTTTCGTCGTCCACATCATCGCCATTGATTGGCAGTATGAAGGAACTTGCTTTCGCGAACTCTGTACCTTGCACCGATGTCGTGGCTTCGATAGTCGTCTGGACCCATCGAGCATGATCTTGTGCATAAAACACATCAACGATGCCGAAACCGCCAGTGTCCGTCACGAACGTGCCATTGCTTCCGGTCTGTGGAACGGCCGCGGCAACATTACCTGCTTCCACGCGTCCGCTGCCATTAAAGTCTTCGCCGGCATCCAGTACACCGTTACGATTTACGTCTTCGTCCGCACACGGGCCTGCTCGCAGGATCTGTACCCAGGCGGAGGCCACCTGGTCGTAGGTCCAGAAGCCCTTGTAGTAGTAGTCGGACAAGATGCCGACCTGGACGTTGACGCCTTCTACACCGTTACCCTGTGAGTCACTCACCTGCACCACGAACTCAACTCGATACTGCGCCGTATTTGGCTCAAATATGGAGTTGCCGGTACCGATCGAGATAAACAGCTCGCGCTGCGCGACGGTCAGGGTTACTGCATCACTAATCGCATTATTTGCCTGTACCGAGGCAGTCACGCTGACTCCGTTGTTCGCACTGGTTGTCGAGCTCGCGGTGTAGAATGTTTGCGCGCGACCCTGGCTATCGGTGACTGCCTGTGCGACGGATAGTTGACCGCCGGTAACGTCATCCAGCACAAACACGACGATTTCGTTCTTGACCAGGTTGTTGGCCGGATCCCGAACAATCGCTGTGATGGCGCTTTGCTCGCCCGGGCCAATCGTGAATGGGCTTGCCTGCACAGAAATACTGGCCGGTACATCCGCGACGAATTCTATTTGAACACCGGTTGTAGTACCGGCTGAGTTGGTTGCTGTTATAACTGCTGCTCCAGCGTTATTACTGGAGATAGTCACTGTTGCAACGCCCGCGCCATCTGTTACTGCGCTAAACGAACTCAAAGTGCCACGCGTTGCACTGAACGATATGTTCTGGCCTACCTGCGGGACACCGGCGATTGACCAGGTTAGCTCAATGGTAGCCGGTGTATTCAGTAACACCTCATCGCCGCTAAGTGGTGCTGTAAGGGAGAAACTGTCGTCTGAAACGACCAGGTCCTGAGTTGCGCTGATACCTAACGCTGTCGCAGTCAGTGTGTCCAAACCAGCAGCTGAAGCTGTTAACAGGACCTGTGCCTGGCCGCCGACATCGGTTGTCAGGCTATTGGACTCCAGTGTGTTACCAGCTGACGAGGAAATATCGACCGTCTGGCCGGAGATACCGTTACCGCCGGCATCCGACAACACAATGGTGTACGGGGCAGAGTCACCTTGCGCCAACGAAGCGGCGCCGGACAGGGACAAGGTGGTTCCCAGTACGTCAATCCCGACTGAACCAACCACGCCGTTCGCATCCGCACTGATCGTGATGGTCCTGGTCGATGGGTCGCCACCGGCATTAATCTGTGCCGATACAACACCGTTTGCGTTCGTTATCGGATCAAGCACTGTCAGGATGCCCGAGTCCGAAGACAGGATCACCGTGACGCCGCCGACCGCGACGTTGTTCACGTCACGAACAACAACCGTGATATCCAGGCTCTGGCCCGGATCTGACGGTAGTGACGGGCTGCTGGCAAGCACACTCACTGCCGACACATCAATCACAGCGCCAGTGCCGCCGCCTGTACCGCCGCCGCTGCCGACGAAGCCCTCACCACTATCACCACACGCCGCAACGAACAGCATTGCAACCAGTGTTGTGAAATAAGACAGTTTCCTCATTTTTTCAATTCCTTGATCCAAGCCAAAACGGAATAATCCGCGGCTAGTAAATATTAGATCCTTCTTCGAGGATTCGTGGCGTAACGAAAATCAATAATTCGGCTTTCTTCTGGCTGGTCGCCGTCGAGCGAAACAGTACGCCCAGACCGGGAATGTCACCCAGCCAGGGAACCTTGCTAACAGTTTCGCGTTGCTCGGTCTCGTAGATACCACCAAGAACAACTGTTTGGCCGTCGCTGACCAACACCTGTGTCTCGATGGAACGTGTGTCAATACTCGGCACCAGGCCACCTGTTGCACTTGGTGTAAGCTGACCTACGCTGTCTTTGCTGACTACCAGGTCCATGATTATTTTGTCATCCGGCGTGATCTGCGGAGTCACCGTCAGACTAAGCACCGCCTTCTTGAATTGCGTTGTTGTCGCGCCTGAGGATGCTGATTCCTGAAACGGGATTTCCACACCCTGCTCAATACGCGCTTCTTTCTGGTTTGCAGTAATGACGCGCGGCGTTGACACTATTTCACCACGGCCTTCTGTTTGCAGCGCTGTCAGCTCGAGATCGACAATGTAGTCTGAATCCAGCACGGCCAGCGCGAAGGTACCTGCCGGGTTGGCAATCGGCACATTAACGTTGTAACGATCATCAATCGACGGCGCTGTAACCGGGAACGGCGTGCCGTTGGTCGGGTCATTCAGGTTGTCAAGTGCTGACCCAACAATGACATCACTACCCGCACCGGTGCCGGTAACTGACACCAGGCCATTAGTCCCCTGGTCGGTGGCACCGGTAAAGCCGAAGCGCACACCAAGTTCGCGGCCATAGTCATCGGCAACGACAACGATACGAGACTCGATCAACACCTGTCGGACAGGAATATCCAGCGTCCGAACCAGCCGGCGAATGTCCTGCAAGCGCTCTGCTGTGTCCTGCACCAACAATGTATTTGTTCGATCATCAATTGCGACACTGCCACGTGATGATAGCAACGCGTTATTGCCCTCTTCGGCACCGATGAGCGCTGCCAGGTCGCTCGCTTTCGCGTAATTCACCTGCAGGAACTCCGAGTACAGTTGCTCCAGCTCGACAATTGACTGGCGAGCCTCAAGGTCTGCGGTTTCTCGCGCGGCGATCTCCTCAGCTGGTGCGACAATAATGACGTTGCCATTCTGTCGCATCGCCAGACCCTTGGTGGTCATGACGATATCGAGCGCCTGATCCCAGGGAACATTGCGCAAACGCAAGGTTACGTTGCCTTGCACCGTGTCTGACACGACAATATTCCGACCAGATGTTTCGGCCAGCAACTGTAGAACTGCTCGCGTTTCGATGTCCTGGAAGTTAAGTGTCAGGCGCTGTCCTTCGTATTCCTTGGTCTCCGAAAACAGGCTGGACTCTTCTGCCGACAGCTCCGATGCCGGGTTAATCTCAATTGTGAACTCATTGTCGGACTGATACGCGAGCTGCTCGTATTTGCCTTCAGCCGTGATCACAACGCGCGTATCCAGATTGGTGCGCAATGTATCGACCGTTGTAACGGGCGTAGCGAAGTCCATGACATCGAGCCGGCGCATTAGCTCTGCCGGTAAATCTGTGTCTTTGAATACTGCGACGACGCGGCCGCCTTCCTGGCGAATATCGACCGGTGTGGAAGGATCGCTCAGGGTGATCAGCACACGACCGCCGCCGTCACGCGTTCGGCGAAAATCAACGGAATTAATTGCGCGACTGCCACTGCTTGCGGCGTATGAAACCGGTGCGGTTGATGACGTGCTGCCGGCGAACTGGGTTGTTACTGAGGCATCCTGGTCGTCAGCGCCGAGCGTTACATAAACGGTGTTACCACTGCGTCGCATTTCATAGCTGACCATCGCGTCCAGATTCAAAACGACGCGGGTTCGACCGTTGGCCTCTGCTGTCAGGACTGTATCCAGAGGGCCCAGATTGACGTCGCGGCGACGTGATGTAAGTCCCAACGCTGTGTCCGGCAAATCAAGCGCGATGCGGGCGGGATCCTCGATTGTGAACGCGAGAGGTTCCGGCGCTTCACCGCTCATGATCAGCTTAATTTCGATCCGCTGGCCCGGCAGGCTTTGAACCTGAATATCCTGCAATCGATTGCCTTCCTGTGCGTTTGTGGCAAAGCCGCAAAACATCAGCACAAGAGCGAAAGCTGTTGCAGTTAGTCGCGCTGCCGATCGTCGGTTTGTGTCGCCGAACTTCGGCCTATTAATGAGCGTCATTCCAATTACTCCCAGTTCCATTCAGGCATCAGTCTGCAAGACCAACGGCGGCATCGCGTTCGACATAGCCCCCGATCCCGTCCGAAATAATTTCAATTAATTCGATTTCAGATTCATTTACGATTGTGATACGTCCGTCGTTCTGTCCCATGTACTGGCCGGGAACGACACGATGAATAAGTCCGTCCGAGGTTTGTACCAGGCCGTAGCTCGTGTCGCCCTGCGACAACGTGCCGACCATGCGCAGCGTGTCGAGCGGAAACTGTTCAAGGAACTCCCGACTACGCTCGCGATCCGGCCGTGTGCCATTGCCCGCGAGCCCGGTTGCCGCTTGCGGTGAGTCGGGTACAAACGGTGAGCGCAAACCATCGATATCCGCCTGGTAGGTAAACACTTCGTAAGGCGTAATTTCGGGCAGCGGATCGATACGACCGCCTGGTCGTGCTTTGACCGTATTGATGTATTCGTCCAGGTCGTCCATATCACCTGAGCAACCGCTGATCGCAAACAGCATCAATGACAAAGCGACGAGTTTATTAATTGTTGAAGCGCCCATGTCTAGTTTGCCTCTTCTTCAAGGTAGCGATAGGTCTTCGCCGTAACAGCCAAAGTCAGTTGATCGTAACCATCGGAAGCATCGGGGGTAATGTTGATGTCGTGCAGGGTTACGATTCGCGGAAGCGCCGCAACGCCGCTGACGAATTTAGCAATCTCGTGGTACCCACCCGACAAAGTAATCTGGATCGGCTTTTCTGCGTAAAAGTCTTTACGTATCTCAGCCTGCGGCTGAAACAGTTTTTCCTGCAGCCCCGCTGCCAGTCCGGTTTGCGAGACGTCAACGATTAGACTGGGAATCTCTGTTTCGCCAGGTAGCTGACGCAACATGGTGCCAAACGATTGTTCCATTTGTGCGAGCTGAGACTTGTATGCGTCATAGTTCGCCGCTTTTTTCTGCTTGTTCTCGAAGGTTACGTGAAGTGTTTCTTCTGTCTCACGTTCGCGTTCCAGCTGTGGTGCCTTGTCTTCGATGATGAACCAGTAAATACCGAATCCCACAACGACGAGAAATACAATGGCAATAACGCCGGCCCTGAACATGACCGGCCAACGACCGACATCATTTATGTCCAGACTTTGCAGCTCTTCTACGACATTCATCCTGCATCCTCCATGTCGTCATCGTTTTGCGAAACCTGTTTGAGTGTTACTACAAACTCGGCCTGTCGACTCGGGCCGCTCTCGGTCGTTTCGACTTTCACGACACTCGGATCGGCGAGCCATTCGGACGAGTCAATCTGACGCATCAACGCAGAAACACGTGTGCTGGACTGTGCGATACCTCTAACTTCGACTGCCTGGCCGGACTGCTTCATGCCATTCAGGTGTACGCCCTCCGGAAGACGTCGGGTGACTTCGTCAAACAGGTGCACGATTTCCGGCCGGCTGCGCTGCAGTTGTTCAATGATTTCCATGCGGGCGAGCAGGCGTTCTTTCTGGCGCTCAAGTCCGTCGATTTCGGTGATGCTTCTCTCGAGCTCCGCGATTTCCGCCTCGAGGCGAGTGTTGCGGCGTTCTTGATTATCGATCATTTGCGAATAGGCAAATATCGTCACGACCACCACCAATACGCCGGCAACAAACGATCCCGCCATCGCAACCATGAATTCTCGCTGGCGGCGTTGGCGATCTTCTTCGCGCCATGGGAGCAGATTAATACGTGGCATTAGTCAAAACTCCTCAATGCTAGTCCACACGCCGTCAGCAGTGCGGTTGCATCTTTGTGCACGCCCTGTGATTTGGCTTTGGATGAAATTTTCATCTGACCCAGCGGATCGCCCACTTCGGTCGGAATGCCGACGCGGCTTGAGATTACGTCTGCTATGCCCGGTATGTTTGCGCAACCGCCGCACACCAGGATCATGTCTGGTTGTTCGCGGCCGCCACCGGATGCAAGATAGAATTGCAGTGATCGGCTGACCTGTTGCGTCATGTCGTCGACGAACGGCTCCAGGACTTCCGGCTGATAGTTACTTGGCAGTCCGCCCTGCTTCTTCGCCCGTCCGGCGTCCTCCATGGACAATCCGTACGTTCGCATAATTTCTTCAGTCAGCTGCTGACCGCCAAACGCGAAATCCCGTGTGTAAGTGACACGCAAGTCTTCAAGCACGCTGAAGGTTGTACTGCTAGCGCCGATGTCGACAATCGCAACAGACTGGCCCTGACCGTTGTCTGGAATCTGGTGGCTCAGTAACTGGCAGGCGTTTTCAAGTGCGAAGGCTTCGACGTCGACGACCTGAGCGTCGAGGCCGGCGGCGTTTACTGCAGACTGACGCTGTTCAACGTTTTCTGTTCGCGTGGCAACCAGCAGAACATCCAGTAATTCGGGGTCGCCTTCGTTAGGACCGACTATCTCGAAGTCAAAACTGACCTCTTCCATTGGAAAGGGGATGTACTGATCGGCCTGAATTTCTACCTGGCCCTCAAGATCGCGTTCCGAGAGACTCGAAGGCATCTGGATGACCTTGGTAATGGCGGCGTCGCCGCTGATCGCGATGGCGACATCCGATGCTTTTGCACCGGATCGTTTGACTGCACGACGAATTGCTTCCCCGACTGCCTTCGCATCAATGATCGCCTTTTCATTCACTGAACTAGGCGGCGTAGGTTCTGCTGAGTAGGACTCTACCCGGAAGCGTTTTCCGCTTTGCGAAAGTTCGATCAACTTGACCGACGAAGTCGTAATATCGAGTCCTAACAGTGGCTTTAATTTTTTGCCGAAAAACACGTATTTTTCCTTCTAAGTCGGAGAGTTGCGGGTCATAATTCAGCCTGACCCGAGCAAATCGATTTAACTATATATCAATAAAATGTTAAATAAAACGTGACTTTGTTCACGATCCAGTGATCCGCCCTCTGCGTGCCGCACCAACTCCGCTCCCGTGGAACCCGTCGATGACGCTGAACCGATCGTCAGTATGCGGAGCTTCGCTTCGGAATAAGGTGACGGACTCCGCGTTTTTTGCCCTTTTTCCGCTTTTTACTGGCTGAATGAGAACGACGCACGCATCAGACATGTCCTCGTGGGTGCAAATTTGCTTAAGCGTGGCTATCATCCGCCGGTATGACGGTCGAAACTGATTCCACGGAATCAATACGCAGCGACAACGATGAACTTGGGCCCGTTGCCGCTATGAGTCCGATAACCACCCATTCGGCCTGAAAAGCCGGAGATCGCACAATCACTAGCAAGAACAACTCTTCGAGGCCTCGATCGGGCCGGCCACGCTATTTAAGGTGGCTTGAACTCGCTGCCGGACTGGCGGTTGCGGGATTCGTCACGATTACAGCAACGGTGATTGGCGCCTACTACTATGTGGCGCCGGGATTACCACCGGCAGAAACAATCCGGGAAATCCCGCTGCAGATTCCGTTACGCATATTCAGTCGCGATGGATTACTTATTGAAGAAGTCGGTGAACGACGGCGGATACTTATTGGTTACGACGATGTACCACAACACGTCGTCGATGCGTTTATCGCTGCGGAAGACCGGCGATTTTTTGAGCACCCCGGCGTAGATTACCAGGGCATATTGCGAGCGGGCCTGCTCCTTCTGAAAACCGGTCAAATCAGCGGCGGTGGAAGCACCCTCACGCAACAACTCGCACGAGACTATTTTCTTACCCGTGAGCAGGTGTTCACACGCAAACTGCGCGAAGCCTTTCTCGCTTACAAGATAGAGCAGGAATTCACCAAGCAGGAAATCATGGCGCTGTTCCTGAACAAGATGTTCTTTGGTCAGCGAGCGTACGGTGTAGCTGCTGCCGCGCAGGTTTATTTTGGCAAGAGCCTGAAAGACATCAATGTCGCCGAAGCTGCGACACTTGCGGGCGTTCTGCCGGCGCCGTCAAGTTACAACCCGGTACGAAGTCCTGCAAACGCACTGATGCGCCGAAGTTACGTACTCGGCCGTATGAACGAGCTTGGATTCATCGATGATGCAAGTTACGAGGAAGCAAGCAATTTTGCTATCGAGTCGTCGCTGCACGGAACTGCCAACGAACTGGTCGCACCTTATGTTGCGGAAATGGTGCGTCGCGAAATGCTGGATCGATACGGCGAGGCAACGTACTCCGCTGGTTACAAGGTCGTTACGACTCTCGACTCCAAAATGCAGCGTGCGGCCACCTACTCGCTGCGAAACGGCCTGCTGGAGTTTACCCGCCGTCGCGGTTATCGCGGTGTAATAGCGAATGCGCAGGTCGATCCGGAGTTGCTGCTGACGCCCTACGTCGACTGGCCTGAGGAGTTGCAGGTCAGCTTGAGCAACTACAGCAGACCCGCGAGTCTCGATGTGGCGATCATCACCCGCATTAACGAAGACAATAGCGCAGACATCGTATTGCAGGACGGTGAGTCCGTTGTCCTGCCCTGGCACGGCGTCTCCTGGGCCAAACCTTTCGTCGATTGGGAAACGACCGGACCTGCTCCGGAAACAATTGGCGATGTTTTGCAGCCCGGCGATTTTATTTACGTGATGGAAATCGCCAGCGGCGGTTACGCACTTACGCAGCTGCCCCGGGCGCAATCAGCTTTTGTATCGGTCGATCCGAATGACGGCGCGATCACCAGCCTGTCCGGTGGCTATGATTTTTCAATCAGCAAATTCAATCGTGTTACCCAGGCCATAAGACAACCTGGTTCATCATTCAAACCTTTCATTTACGCCGCCGCGTTACAGGCTGGAAATACGCTGGCCACCATCGTTCTGGACGCGCCGGTTGTTATCAATTCAGCCGCGCTTGAACGACTGTGGCGACCGATTAACTACAGCGGGAAGTTTTATGGTCCGCAAAGGGTGCGGCAGGGGCTCGTACGATCGATGAACCTGCTGTCGGTACGACTATTGCTGGACAAGACCGGCATCGGTAACACGGTGCGCTTTTTGGCGCCGTTCGGATTTAATGACTCGGCGTTGCCGAGAAACGGCTCCCTGGCACTCGGTGGTGGCAATGCTACTCCACTGGACATGGCGCAGGCTTACGCCACCATCGCTAATGGCGGCTACGCTGTAAGCCCGTATGTCATCGACTCGATCAGCGGAGCGGATGACCAGATTCTTTACCGCGCCAATCCACCTGTTGTCTGCCACAAGTGCGAAATTAAGGAGGGACAGGCGTCGGCCGCAGAGTCACTGACCGGCCATGACGCGTTAATAGCGGGCGACTCCGAAGAACCTATGGTCGCAGCCGAAAAAACCTTACGTGATTTTTTCCCGGACCTGACAGACGACGACCTTTCTATAGATCGCATCGCGATGCTCGCCGAGTCCTACCGGCCAGACGCAAATACCGCGCCTGACCTGTTTGAGGGCGTAAACCTGGCTCCGCGAATCATGACGCCGCAGATTGCCTACCTTATTCAGGACGCCATGCGTGATGTTATTCGTAGCGGCACCGGTATACGTGCAAACCGTGCACTGCGCCGCAGCGACCTTTCCGGAAAAACAGGCACGTCCAACGACGGTCGTGACGCGTGGTTTGCCGGCTTCAACCGGAAAATTGTGGCAATCGTCTGGGTCGGATATGACGACCACACACCGCTCGGCCCGAGGGAAGAGGGGTCCCGCACCGCTCTGCCGATCTGGATCGAGTTCATGCGGTTGATCATCCTCGGCACTCCGCTGGACCAGATGCCGATGCCGGAAGGGATCATTTCAGTGCGCATCAACAAGTCGACGGGTTGCCCTGCGACGTCAGCGGATCCATATGAAGATGTAATGTTCGAAAAATTTCGCGAAGATCGGGTGCCGGAATGTGAGGCAGCAGAAGCTCAGCCCGATATTTTCAATAGTGCAGACGACCTCGAGGATCCGGTGGTAAACGATCCGGCGGAGCCGTTTGAAGATGACACTGATGGCAGCGCGGAGGAAAGCGAAGATGAAGAGTCACTGTTCTGATCGTGCACGACGATTGCTCGCCCAGGAGGCGGCGCGGATCATTGTTGAACAAGGCATCCAGGATTATCGTGTTGCCAAGACAAAAGCGGCCGAACGACTCGGCATGCAAAATCGTGGGTCATTGCCCGGCAACGCCGAAATCGAACTGGCTGTCACCCATCACCTGAAACTGTTCGGGCGAGAATCTCACATCGACCTTTTGCGGATGATGCGTCACGCCGCGCTGGCCGCGATGGAAATGCTATCGCCTTTTTCTTCCCGCCTGGTCGGGCCTGTCCTGAGTGGTACTGCCGCAGAAAATTCGTCGGTCAATCTGCACGTCTTTGCGGACGCGTCAGAAATGGTGGCCATCAAGTTGCAGGAAAACGATGTGCGCTATCGCCCTTTCGAACGTCGCTTAAAGAGTCGTCGCGACCGACTCGAAACATTCGCCGCGTTTCGCTTTGTGCAGGACGAGTCACCGATTGAGGCGACCGTATTCCCGATCAACGGCGTACGCCAGGCGCCTATCAGCCCGGTTGACGGCAAGCCGATGCGACGGGCCGACAGGAAAGCCGTGCTGGAACTGCTGGCGAGCTAGCGTTCCGCCAGAGGCGTGTAGTCTCTTTGGACTGCACCGGTGTAGAGCTGCCGGGGCCGGCTGATACGAGCGGACGGGTCCGTGATCATTTCCTGCCAATGCGCAACCCAGCCCACTGTTCTGCCTATGGCAAACATAACGGTGAACATTGATGTGGGAATTCCCAGCGCCCGATAAATGATGCCCGAATAAAAATCAACGTTCGGATACAGGTTCTTCTCAATGAAGTAGTCGTCTTTTAAGGCAACTTCTTCCAGCTCAAGGGCAAGCTCGAACATGGGTGCATCTGTTCTGCCGAGTTGTTTCAGAACCTTGTGGCACATGTCGCGAATGATGGTCGCGCGCGGATCGAAATTTTTGTAGACACGATGACCGAATCCCATCAGGCGGAACGGGTCGTTTTTGTCTTTGGCTTTTTCGACGTACTTGGCGATATTTTTCTTGTCGCCAATTTCCTTGAGCATTTCCAGAACGGCTTCGTTGGCACCACCGTGCGCCGGACCCCACAACGCGGATACGCCGGCGGCAATTGCGGAGTACGGATTTGCGCCGGAGCTGCCCGCCATGCGAACGGTTGATGTCGAACAATTTTGCTCGTGATCGGCGTGCAATATGAATAACAGGTCCAGCGCCTCGGCCGCTATCGGATCGATTTCGTAGGGTTCCGCGGGTACAGCGAAGAACATGTGTAGCAGGTTTTCGGAATAGTTAAGGTCGTTGCGCGGATACACGAACGGCTGGCCCAGGGTGAGCTTCAATGCCGCTGCAGCGATGGTAGGCAATTTGGCAACGATTCGATGCGCGAAAACATTGCGCGCCTCCGGGCTGTAGATGTCCATCGTGTCGTGATAATAGGCAGACATCGAGCCGACGACGGCTGACAACATGGCCATCGGGTGCGCGTTGTGGCGAAAACCTTTAAAGAATTGCAGCATGCCTTCGTTCAGCATCGTATGGCGCGTAATCGAACGTTCAAATGCGTCGAATTCGCCGGATGTTGGCAACTCGCCATATAACAACAGGTACGCAACTTCAATGAAGTTGGAGTGGGCAGCCAGTTGCTCGACGGGATACCCGCGATACATCAGGATGCCTTTTTCACCATCGATAAAGGTGATGTCGCTTTCGCAACTGCCGGTCGCGACAAAACCGGGATCGTAGGTGAACATACCGACATCGCGATACAGCCGGCTGATGTCGAGAACATCCGGGGCCATTGAGCCTGAGCGAACAGGAAGTTCTGTTGTTGATGAGCCGTCCGGGCTGATCAACTTATACGCGTCTTTGGTCATGCTTATCCCTTGTTGTTGCCGGCCCACGCGCGGTGTAACCGCGCGAGTTGCCGGGATGTGCCGGGCGCGGGTGCGCCGGTACGCAGCCCCTAATGGTGCCGCAACCCCGGTGTTCGATCAAACAAGAATGCGCTTATTTATGTCTTACGCCAGAACGCGGCGGCGATATCCAGTGCCTGGTCGCTTATGAACCAGCGATACCGTACTTGCGGCGGAACTTGTCAACGCGACCGCCCGAGTCAACAATTTTCTGCTTGCCTGTATAGAAAGGATGGCAGGCCGAACACACTTCAACGGCGAGATCCTCGCCTAAAGTTGAGCGCGTCTGGAATTCGTTGCCACAACTACAGGTTACGTTTATGTCGGTGTAGCTGGGATGTATCTCGGCTTTCATGGCAAATCGTCCTAAGAGGAAACGGTACGAAAAAGGGCGCGTAATATATAGCTAAGCCCGCCGCTTCGCAAGCCCTGTCTTATTCCGTCAGCCACCCGCAGCCGGCGAGGACCGGGCGGCACAATTTTATCCACAAAAGCTGTGGATAAGGTTGTGGAGGAAAATTGAGTGAGTGACCTAAGTCGGCGTTTTTTAAGAGGCCTTGTTAATATGACTATTTTGTGTCCAATTTTGAAACTGTATATTTATTAATAGGTTACAAGCCATTGTACAACAGGCGGCTGAGTTTCAGTGCGTATTGTACGGAAAAAATAGGTAATCACGGATCGTTGTGTATAAGCGCATTTGAAAAAATTGAGCTATCGCACTAATAAGAGGTCCCATCGCGGCTGGAAACCGGGTCATTATTGATGGATGCTGGCGGCGTTGGCGGTAGAAAACGCGCTTGCAGGTCATTGAGAAACTGCATTCCCAGGCTGGTCGACCTCCATCTCCCGCCGCTGTCGCCCTGCATCAGTCCGTCCTCTTGCGCACGTACCAGGTTCCGGGCGATTGCCTCGACGGGCATGCCCGTCCGCTCGACGAATTCGGTCTCGGTAAACCCTTGCGGCAATCGGAGAATATTCAGCATGTACTCGAACGCGATATCGTCAGGTAACCGTCGCGTCGACTTATCTTCGAACAAGCCGCTCTCTCCTTGCTCAATATAGGTCAGCGGATGAGCCGCCTTCTGGTAGCGACGGATCGTTCCATCGTCAGCGCTTATTTTTCCGTGTGCGCCGGCGCCGACCGCCAGGTAATCACCGAACTGCCAGTAGTTCAGGTTGTGCCGACATTCGCGGTCCGGTGAGGCGAACGCGGAAACCTCGTAGTGTTGAAAGCCGGCCTGCCGCAACGCCGCCTGTCCGGCCTGCTGTATCGACCAGCTAAGGTCGTCGTCCGGAAGATCCGCTGGCTGCTGTTTATAGAAGACCGTGTTGGGTTCCAGCGTCAGCTGGTAGTAGGAGACGTGTTGCGGCTGCAGCGCGATTGCTGAAGTAACGTCGTTCATCGCCATGTCCAGGCTCTGTCCGGGCAATGCAAACATAATGTCGATGTTGATGTTGTCGAATCCGGCCGACACCGCAGCGGCAAAAGCGCTCGCAATTTCGTCGGGTCCGTGAATTCGACCCAGGCGCTGTAGAGAGTCCGCGTCGAAACTCTGCGCGCCAATCGAAAGGCGATTGACCCCGGCACTCCGGTAACCCTCGAGATTGCCATACTCGACCGTACCCGGATTAGCTTCCATCGTAATCTCGGCGTCCGGTGCGAGCGATAAATGCGCGTCGATACCTGCAATGATCGAAGCAATTTCGGAGCCGCTGAAAAGACTCGGCGTCCCACCACCAATAAAGACACTGCTGATTGTCCTCCCACCAGCACGAACAGCTTCCAACGCGATATCCCGCAACAGTGAATTGATATACCGATCACGCGGCGGCGCATCCCCCGCCCGATGCGAATTGAAATCGCAATAAGGACACTTCCTGACACACCAAGGCAGGTGAACGTAAAGAGACAACGGTGGCAAGATCATGGTCATACGCGACGCAGGTGAACGTAAAAAGACAACGGTGGCAAGATCATGGTCATACGCGACGGCGGCGAACACAAAAAGAAATCGGCGGCAAAAAGATCAACTCAAAGTCCCCACGAAGCGTCTTGGTCCTGGACAGACGTCCCAGGACCAGGACGCGATCCAATTAGCACTACTCCAATCAACCAAGCAACCCCCCAAGCCGCCGAAACGCCTGCCCCCGATGACTACGCGCATTTTTTTCATCGGCCGTCATCTCCGCCGCACACTTACCAAGCTCCGGATCAAAAAATACCGGGTCATAACCAAAGCCACCCTCACCACGCCGGGATTGCGCAATTCGACCCGTCCACTTACCTTCTGCGACAATTGGTTCACGTTGTTCATCCGGAAACACAACGACGACGACACAGTGAAATGCGGCTGTTCGCTCTTCATCGTCCTTTCCCTGTAGCGACTGCAATAACTTGTCGACGTTTTGCTCATCGGTGGCGTCGTCGCCGGCGTAGCGGGCGGAGTAAACACCCGGCTCACCACCCAGCACGTCCACGACCAAACCGGAGTCGTCAGCGATTGCAACCAGGCCGGTTTCAGCTGCTGCGCGACGCGCCTTCAGGAGGGCATTTTCAAGGAAGGTGTCGCCGGTTTCTTCGGCCGGCTCGAACTCGTAATCGGATTGCGGAACGATATCGAGCTCACTGCCCTCGAGGATCTGGCGAATTTCTGCGAGCTTGCCCCTGTTGCCGGTAGCCATCACGATACGACCGGATACCTTGCTCATCGCTTGTTAGTCGCCAGCTGATATTGCTGCATTCTGTAATTCGGTGATTTCATGAATGCCCTTTTCCGCCAGTGCAATCATGTGGTCAAACTCATCACGGGTAAACGCGTGGCCTTCGGCGGTACCCTGGACCTCGATAAAGCGACCCGCTTCATTCATGACGACATTCATATCAGTTTCAGCTTGTGAGTCTTCATCGTAATCCAGGTCGAGAACCGGGACGCCGTCAAAGATGCCAACCGAAACAGCGGCAACGTGACCATAAATTGGATTTCGCTTTAACTTCTTTTGCTTGCACAGGTCGTTGATGGCGATGACGAGTGCCACGTAGGCGCCGCTAATGGATGCGGTCCTGGTGCCGCCGTCTGCCTGCAGTACGTCACAGTCCAGCGTCACCATGCGCTCACCCAGCGCCTCAAGATCGGTAACCGCCCTTAAGCTGCGGCCGATCAGGCGCTGGATTTCCTGGGTGCGTCCGCTTTGTTTGCCGCGCGCCGCTTCGCGAGCCGATCGTGTGTGCGTGGCTCTCGGCAGCATGCCGTATTCGCCGGTCACCCAGCCGCGACCGCTGTTGCGCATCCATCCGGGCACGCGATTTTCCACGCTGGCGGTGCACAGCACCTGGGTATGGCCGAATTCGGCAAGCACGCTGCCCTCTGCATGGCGGGTGAATTTGGTGGTGAAGCTGACGTCTCTCAGCTGATCAGGATCGCGGCCACTGGGTCGCATAAAGAACTCCTAGGATGTGCGGGGAAGGAATTCTATAGTAACGGCGGTCGCTCTGCTCAGGCAGAAATCCAGCGCAGCGCCGTGCCGGTAGTGTTGTCGCTGTACGGTGCATTTGCAGAAAGCGCGACCATTGATAGCGCTTTCAGGTTTTCGGCAAGGCTCAGGCCCTGCCGGGTTGCCATCTCCGACATCTGGTCATCGCTGATGCCAGACCAGAGACCGTCGCTGCACGCAAGCAGCACGTCTCCAGGCTGAAGCGGCTTCATTCGCGTGATGCTCATGTCCGGCACTGGCGCATCACCGCCAATGCAGCATTCGACAAAATTTCGCATCGGGTGACCAAGCGCCTCTTCCTCGGTGATCGCACCTTCCTGGATCAGCACCTCTACATGACTGTGATCCCGCGAGCGCGATACGAGCTGGCCGTTTCGCATCTGGTAAATGCGACTGTCCCCGATGTGCCCCCAGTAAGAACCGTTTTCCTGGATCAGGCAGATCGCACAGGTTGCACGCGGCCGAAAATCGAGCGCCATATCGGCGCCAATCCGCACCACTTCATCGTGCGCCCGCGCCATCGCCATATACAGGAATCCCTTCGGGTCGAAGATAGGCATCGTCGACTCGGTGAACATATCCTGCACAACTTTCAAACCCGTTTCGGCTGCCAGGGCACCGTCGGAGTGACCGCCCATACCGTCAAACACCAGCATCAAAGCCGCGTCCTCGGCAACCACGACCGCTGCGCGATCCTGATTGTCCTGGCGATCTCCAAGAGCCGATACTTTGGCGTATTCAATTTGCATAGTTAGAATAGCCTACACCACAATAAGTGGCGGCAGTATCACGCAATCCCGCGTACCTGACTGTGACCGGTATTGGATTTTGCGTCACGCCAGGCCGCCAGAAACCGGATTACAAAAATGTTGAACAGTATGACTGGCTTCGCCAGGCAGGTTGTCGAGTCGCAATTGGGCACGCTCACCTGCGAAATTCGCGCGGTCAATCACCGCTATCTGGATGTCCAGTTCCGGCTGCCGGACGAACTCAGGGCGAAAGAGATTGAGTTCAAACAGCAAGTCGGCAGAACCGTTCGCCGCGGCAAAGTGGATTGTTCCGTCCACTTTCGTCGAACCGAAGAAGGCGAGGGACAGTTGAACCTGGAGCAGGTCAACCGATTGAGCGGGCGCCTGGACGAAATCAGGAAGCAATTACCAGACACGCTGGCGGGCAATCCCGTCAACCTTTTCGATTTGTTGCGCTGGCCGGGTGTTGTCGACCAGCCAGAAGTCGAGGCGGAACCGCTGATTGCCGCAGCTGTCGATTTGCTGTCGGAAACACTGACCTCGCTCGCCGAAATGCGCGCCAGCGAAGGTAGCCGGATCGATGAGATGCTAACGAGTCGCTGCGATGAGATTCTTGATATTGCGGCCTCCGTCGAGCAACGCATGCCGGAAGTTCTGGCGGCCGTACGCACGAAACAAAAAGAACGCATCGACAAACTCGATGTGGATGCGGATCCCGCTCGTCTCGAGACGGAGCTTGCACTCGTCGCGCAGAAACTCGATGTCGACGAGGAACTGGACCGTTTGAAAAGTCACATCAGTGAAATTCGTAAAGTCATCAAGAGCGACGAGCCTGTCGGCCGAAGACTCGACTTTCTTATGCAGGAGTTGAATCGCGAGGCTAACACCCTGGGCTCGAAATCGGCTGACACTGAAACCACAAAGGCGGCTGTCGACCTGAAAGTATTGATCGAACAGATGCGCGAGCAAATCCAGAATATCGAATAAGCCGAGCAAGATTTATATGCCTGACCAAAACAAAGCGAACAATCTGTTTGTTCTTGCCGCGCCTTCGGGTGCCGGCAAGACGACCCTTGTGCATGCACTGGTTCAACGAAATCCGGACCTGAAGTTTTCTATTTCCTACACGACGCGACAACGGCGACCCAATGAAGAAGACGGGCGAGATTATTATTTCGTCGGGCGCGACCGGTTTCTCGAGCTTCAGGAGAGCGATGAGCTGCTCGAATCGGCCCTGGTTTTCGATAATTATTATGGGACCAGTCGATCACAGGTCGAGGAACACCTGAAGAACGGGCGCGGTGTGGTACTCGAAATCGACTGGCAGGGTGCGCGGCAGGTACGTGAGTCGATGCCGGACGCCATCTCGATTTTCATACTGCCACCGTCGGTTACCGAGCTTGAGCGCCGGCTCCGGGATCGGAAAACGGATTCTGACGAGGTCATAGCGCGACGGCTCAGCGACGCGCTGGGGGATATGTCTCACTGGAACGAGTTCGATTTCGCGATCATCAACGACGATCTAGAAAAGGCGGTCGGCCAGCTGGAAGCGGTGCTGGCCGGGAACGGCGATACCAATCGCGTCGGCAATTCCGGCCTGGATGCGGCCGTACTGAAGGTCATTCGCTCCTGAACCAGGGCGGCAAAAGCTTCCAATCCAGTACTTAGCTGGCTTATACTGGTCGGCTAGGGTGAACATCCTGCCCTGAAATACAGTGGAGTAAATGACAGATGGCCAGAATTACGGTCGAAGATTGCGTGGATAACATCGAAAATATTTTCGAAATGGTACTCGTTGCGGCCAAACGCGCCCGGCGAATTGCCCATGGTGCAGATGCCATGGTTGAGCTTGAAAATGACAAGCCGACCGTTATTGCGCTTCGCGAAATTGCCGAAGGGCACATTACTCCATCGATTCTTGAGGAAATTGAGGTGCCGGCTGCCGATGAGTTCATGCAGCCCGAGTCAAACGACGATATCCTGCCCATGCGCGGCATCACGATCGGCGACTAAGCAGCCGCTCGATTCCCCATAGCTTCACCTAAAAAACCGGGGCAAAAATCGGGGTCAGACTTCAATTTCCCAGCAGAGCGCTGACAGGCCTGCCAACGACATTTGGAAATTGAAGTCTGACCCCGATTTTTGCCCCGGTTTTTTGGACGAATTGGGATAAGATCGAAGCATATGGACTACGCTGCATCAATTCTGGCGCGCCTGCCTGGCGCCTCATCGAGACGGAACAGTGGGCTGAAACGCCTGATTGAGACGCTCGAGTCCTACATGACCCCCGAACAGATCGAACCGGTTGCGCGTGCCTACGAATTTGGCGCGATGGCGCACGAAGGCCAGAAACGAATGTCGGGCGAGCCATATATCTCCCATCCGGTCGCCGTCGCGCAGAGCCTGGCGAACATGCATATGGATTCGCAGGCCATTACTGCAGCAATCCTGCACGACGTTATAGAAGATACCGAAACACCGATCAGTGAGATCGAAGAGCAGTTTGGCGCGGAGGTCGCGACCCTCGTTGACGGCGTCAGCAAACTCGACCAGATGGAGTTTACGAGCAAGGCTGAAGCGCAGGCTGAAAGTTTTCGAAAAATGATGCTTGCGATGATCGAGGACATTCGTGTGATCCTGGTGAAGCTCGCCGATCGCCTGCACAACATGCGCACGATGGAGGCCATGCCGCGCAGAAAACAGGCACGTATTGCGCGGGAGACTCTCGAGATTTACGCACCGATCGCCAATCGGCTTGGCATCAATCACCTCAAGGTCAGCCTGGAAGATCTTGGCCTGCGATACCTGTATCCGTTTCGTTACAAGGTGCTGGAGCAGGCGATGAAGCGCAGCAAAGGCAGCCAGCGACAAATTGTCAAAAAGATTTCTGAGCAAATTGAAAAAGCGATGTCCGAGGAGGAGATCGTCGGCAAGGTGCTGGGGCGCGAAAAACACATTTACAGTATTTACAAAAAGATGTCGGAGAAAAAGCGGTCACTGAAAGACATTGTTGACGTGTACGGCTTCCGCATCATCGTCGATGATGTGAATACCTGTTACAAAATGCTCGGCCTTGTACACAATTTGTATAAGCCCATGCCAGGTCGATTCAAAGACTACATCGCCATACCGAGACTCAACGGTTACCAATCGTTGCATACAACATTGTTCGGCCCAAAGGGCCAGCCGCTTGAGGTGCAGATTCGAACGGCCGAAATGGATCGCGTCGCCGAGTCGGGCGTGGCTGCACACTGGCAATACAAAGCAGAGGACAAATCGTCGGCAACGCCGCAACGCCGCGCGCGCGAGTGGCTTTCAAACCTGGTTGAGATTCAGGAGTCCGGAACGTCCGAAGAATTCCTGGAAAGCGTCAAGGTCGACCTGTTTCCCGACAAGATTTACGTCTTCACGCCCAAGGGTGAAATTATGCCTTTGCCCAAAGGGTCAACAACCGTCGATTTCGCCTATGCCGTGCACACCGATGTCGGCAACCGTTGCGTCGCAGCCAAAATCGATCGCAACCTGGTGCCATTAAGAACGCAACTGCAAAACAGCCAGACGGTGGAAATAGTGACGGCCCGCGGCGCCAAGCCGAATCCAAACTGGGTCTCCTTTGTCGTCACGGCGAAAGCGCGTTCAGCTATTCGTCATTACATGAAGAATATGCGCACAAGCGAGTCGGCCGACCTCGGCAAGCGGCTGCTGGATCGCTCTTTGAAGGACCTGGATTCGTCGCTTCGAAAAGTTGGCAAGGTTCGCATGCATGCCGCGCTCGAGGAGCTCGAGCTCAAGAACACGGCGCAATTGTTCGCGCAGATTGGTCTTGGCGAAAGACTGGCGCCTTTGACGGCGCGCTACCTGGTCGGCGTCAATGCAGAAGGTGCGGACAAGGAGGCCAGCCTGGTCATCGCAGGCACGGAAGGCATGGTCGTCAGTTACGGCAAGTGCTGCTACCCGATACCGGGCGACGATGTGATGGGTTACCTGAGCGCGGGACGCGGCGTAGTCATTCATCGGAATACCTGCGGCAATTTGATCAACTTTCGCAAGCAACCGGAGAAGTGGATCAACGTCAGCTGGGAAGATCAGATCGGTCGAGAATTCTCCAGCCAGGTACAGGTCGACACGGTTAATAAAACCGGCGTCCTGGCAGAGGTCGCGGCTACCATTGCCGACAGCGATTCGAATATTGAGCAGGTCTCGGTAATTGACCGGCAGGAAGACTGCACCGTCCTGACGTTTCTGTTGCAGGTCAAAGACAGAACTCATCTTGCACGTATCATGCGCAATGTTCGCAAGATGAATACAGTGATTCGCGTTGCCCGCGACTGCGCGTAGTTATCGGAGAGGCTCTTGAGCAAGACAACTGTAAGCACAAAGAACGCGCCGTCGGCGATCGGGACGTATTCACAAGCCGTTCGACACGGCGATCTCGTGTTTCTATCGGGACAGATACCACTGATCCCGGACACGATGGAAATGCGTGAAGGCGATTTCGAAGCCCGCGCGAGGCAGGTGTTTGACAACCTTCAAGCGGTTGTCGAAGCCGCCGGTGGCACCATGAGCCAGGTACTCAAAGTGAATATTTTTCTGACGGACCTTGCCAGTTTCGCCACTGTAAACACGGTGATGGCTGAGTATTTTGACCAGCCCTATCCGGCGCGGGCGGCGGTGGGCGTTGCGTCATTGCCAAAGGGTACCGATATCGAAGCCGAGGCCGTTCTCGGGCTCTGACTCAACCGG
>Ga0316187_10000633_pt1 | contig 28291 bp, 25 predicted proteins | sample CroRivburrow1_MG_FD_204927 | JGI IMG/M metagenome (GOLD analysis project Ga0316187, IMG submission 204927) | Coastal sediment microbial communities from Maine, United States - Cross River worm burrow 1 | ecosystem: Environmental > Aquatic > Marine > Coastal > Sediment | place: USA: Maine... | reverse complement strand
TGATGTAGTCCTGGATCTCCTCAGATCGGTTTCCATCGAGCACCAGCGCGCGGGCGGCCTCGTGCGAGCTGGCCGTGCCGAAGTTCGCTTGGCTGGTTCCTTCGCGCCTGGCGTACCACTCAGCAACATACGGACCGAGGGTGCCCATCTCCAGCTCCATCATGGTGGTGCGGCCGTCGCGGAGCCCGAGCTTGTAGCCCATCGCCGAAGGCCAGTGATGGTGCGTGTCGATGAACCCAGGCGCTACCACGTGGTCGGTCGCGTCGATGACCTTCGCCGCGCCTTCGAGCGCCTCCCGCGCGATGGCGACGATACGCCCGCCGCGGATTCCAAGGTTGCAGACCTCGTCGAGCAAGGTCTCCGGATCCATTACCCGCCCGTTGCGAATGACGACGTCGTAGTGATTGCTCCTGACCATATCTTCCTGCTTTCTCCGGTAGTGGACTGACGGATAGTGCCACTAGCGCACACGATCCAAGGCGCACGTACATGTGGGTGCTCCGCTCGGAGCGATAGTCGGCGGGCGCACCTGTCTGGCATTTACCCCACAACCCGTAGGACAAAGGAGGCAATGTCACAACAGCTTGCCGTGTCCTGCACCAGGCGGATACTCAAGTTGGTTCCGCGAATCAGGCCGTTGCTAGTCGGGGCTGCAACCAAACGACGAAGGGATCCGAATGGGTAAGAATCAAAAGAGAACCGATACGAACAATCAGCCGAAGCTCAGTGCGAAGGAGAAGAAGGCAAAGAAGGTAGCAAAGGCTGCCAAGAAGGAAGGCGACGCAGGACTCGCGATTCTGAAGTAGCACTCAGAAAGACCCAGCAATCCGTTTCGTGCGGTGCAATCGTTGTTAGCCCTGGCGCGTACTCCTCAGATGAGCGGAGCTCAGTCCCGCGACTGCTGCAGCTCGTCCTGAAGCAGAACGCCCCAGAGCGGGCCATATGGATGAACGGACGTTGCAGGCTCGCCATCTTTGAAGACGGGCCGGCCCTCGTTCGCCCAGGCGAAGATGCCGCCGCTGAGGTTGCGGACGTCGGAAACGCCGGAGGCGCGCAGAGCCTCGACGATGGCCGCGCTTCGATAGCCGACCGAGCAGTACACGACGACGGGGGTGCCCCGATCGATCGGAAGCGACGCGAAGCTAGTTTCACCTGGCTCGACTCGGATGGCACCGCGAAGATGACTCACGGCGAACTCTTCCTCACTCCTCACGTCGAGGAGTAAGGGCGTCGCTGACTCGGGTGCCTTCATCGATTGTGAAAGCGTCTCGGCGTCGATCCATTCTACGTCGGGAAACCGAACGTCGATGATCGGCGCCAAGGTCTCGGGACGCAGCCGACTGGCCATGCCAATCACGACGAACCCAACGGCCAACACCGTGAGCCAGAGCCAATTTCGTGCTGCTCGACCTGGATTCATCAACACAGAGATTAGCCCGGATGCGCGGAGAGGGGCATGCAAGTGCGCGACCGAGGTGGACCGCTCTCGCTGAGCTCAGCGCCCTAATCGCGCCTTTGCGACGCGTTTCGCACCAAGCACCACTGCGTCTTTGAGGTCCAAGGGGAGCGCGGTGCGAATGTTCCGCAGCGTGTCGGCCCGCAGGCGCTTCTTCGATAGCGCGTGGGCTGCCGGGTCGAGCTCCAAGAGCTTCGCGGCCTTGTCGCGTGCTTCGTCGAGCAATCGCTCGGCCGGTACCAGGGCGTCGACGAAGCCAACGCGCAGTGCCTCCTCGGGCGAAAACTCTTCGGACAGGATCACGGCACGCTCTCGAGCGGCGGGAGTCAAGCGAAGTCGAAGCACCTCGCAGGCAACACGCGGCATCGGAAGACCAATCGCCACCTCGTTGGCGACGTACGTGTACGGGCCGGGTACTCCAAAGCGGTAGTCACCAGACAACAACATGAACGTGCCCATCGCGTACGCATGACCGGGTGACGCGATGACCACGGGCGTCGGAAACGACAAGAGGCGCGCTGTCAGCGCGTAGCCAGCGCGCAGCATCTTGACCGCCTGCACTCCGCCCGACTTCATCACCTTCAGATCGAAGCCTGCGGACAGGACTCCCTCTCGCCCCGTGATGACGAGAGCGGCTCCCTCTTGCTCCACGCGTACGAGCGCCGCGTAGATCTCGTCGAACATGGCGGGCGAAAGCGCATTGCGCTTGCCATCGTCCATCGTGAGTGTCGCGATCGAGCGATCAATGTCGAGTGTTACCAGTGAGCTAGCCATGCGGTCTCGCATAGCACGATCCGAACCCTTTCGCGTGTCGGCTACGACCCAGCAGGGGTTTGAGAACCCAGTAAAGCATTGCCACTTGGGCGACTGCGTAGAGCGCGATGGTGACAAGCGGGTTCGGCGCAGGGGGCACGCTGCTGATGAAGAGCCAGCTCACGCCGAGCCAAACGAGACCCTTCACGGTCTGCACGCGCTCGACCTGCAGGCTCATCAGCCAGAGGACGGGCGCGACACCGTAGATCGGAAACAGTGGACTGCGAAGCGACGCGAGGATGATGAGCACGAGCCAGACTTGGACGCGTCCCATTCGATCGAGCTCGAGACGCGAGGCGAACCATGTCGCAAGCAAGATGAGCGCCGTATAGAGGGTCGAGGCCGGACCCAACATGGACCTGCCGCCCTCGATGCCGAGGAAGTCGAGCTTCCATACGGAGCCGGGGATCGAGAGGTTGGTCGTGATCACCAGCGCTTCGGTGACGAACGAGAATGCGTCCCCCGACAATAGGCGGGGCAGGGCGTAGCGGAAGAACTGCTCGAACGGGGCGACGCCGATGACAGCGAGCGAGAGCAAGGCGAACACGAGGGTAAACGCCCCGGTCCAAGCCAGCGCACGCCATCGCCGGTTCAGGAGCAGGTAGAGCACCAGTATCCCAGGGAAAAGCTTCGACGCGATGCCACCGGCCAAGAGCACCCCGCCGATCATCGGTCGCTTCGCTTCAAACGCCAGCATCGCCGCCACGGCAGTCCACACGGTAAAGAGATGGATCTGTCCAAACTGGAAGTTGAACATGGTGGGCATCGTCCCAACGACCAGCGGCAACAACCAGAGCGCCCAAGCTCCGCCGGGGCCTCCCACCCAGCGCGCCAAGAGCACCGCGAACGCGATGAAGGACAAGAATTGAATCGCGAACCAGACGGAACGGATGGCGAGGTAGTCGTTGCTGAGCGCGAGCCACGCCCGAGGAAGCAACAGAAACGGCGGCGGGTAGTGGAAGGAATCGTCTAGGTAGGATTGCAGCCCCACTACGGACGTCTCGATGTCCTCCGCTTCGACGAGCCCGAAGTTGGGGTAGTGGTGGACGTCGTAGAGGTTTGGATCGTCTTGCCGCGATAAGTCGGCGGCCTCCACATAAGAAGCCATGCACATGTGCGTCACCGTGAACTCGATCGGCGGAAAGGTGGAACCCCAAGTCGCGTCGCGATCCGTCATGAAGACGCTCAGCCGCGACACTTGGAGCAACACCACCAGTGCCATCAACGACCATGCGATGGTCTTGCCCCGCGAACGCGTCCACGCCTCGTCTACGGACGCGGGTAGGGCGCGCGCAATCGCTTCCACCAGCGCACTGAGAGCGAGTCCCGCTAGCAGCAATAAAGGCAGAAGCCCCCACGGCAGCAAGCCCAGCGCAGCCATGCCTCCACCGAGCATGGCGACTGCCCCGGCGCTGAGCAACAACGATGGCTTCACCCAGTTGACGAGCCCCACGGCCATCAAGGGCAAGACCATCACGGCGGCTACCGAGTCGAGCGGAAGTCCCACCCAAGCCGCCTGCAACGTCGCGAGCGCATGCGCAGCGACCACACACAAGGGCGTAGCGGCGGCCACCGCAACGCCTCGACGTTCCCAGCCCATCGCGTCTCGAGAGGTACCACATCGGCGAGCGCGGCAATAGTCTCGCTCGGTCAGACCGAGGTCACTCTCCGTTCGCGACAATAGCCGCCGCAACCCGCTTGCCGTCGAGAGCGGCGCTGACGATGCCACCCGCATAGCCGGCGCCTTCGCCCGAGGGATACAAACCCCGGACGTCGGGTGACTCGAGGGTATCGTCGTCGCGGGGAACGCGGACTGGAGAGCTCGTTCGCGATTCGACACCCACCAGGACCGCGCTGTCGCCGTCGAATCCAGGCATGCGGCGGGCAAAGCGTTCGAGCCCCGCGCGCAGGGAAGCGGAGATGCGCACTCCGGAGGAATCGAGCACTTCATCGAGCCCGGTCGCGGTCAAGCCCGGTCGGTAGCTCGTCTCTGGGACTCGGCTCGAGCCCCGCTTCGCGAGGAAGTCGCTGACCATCGTCGCGGGCGCTCGAAGTTCGCCCCCGCCCGCCTCGCATGCCGCTCGTTCGATCTGCTCTTGGAAGCGAAGGCCCCCTAGTGGCCCTTCGAACCCATGCGCTTGCCAATCCTGTGGCTCGAGCGCCACGACGATGCCGGAGTTCGCGAACGGAGAGTCTCGTTTGGATAGGCTCATGCCGTTGACCACTTGGGCGCCGGGCTCGGTCATCGCGGGTACGATCCAGCCGCCCGGGCACATGCAAAACGAGAAGACCCCACGGTCCTCGACCTTGGCCGCGAGACGATAGTAAGCGCTTGGAAGAGCGGCGTGACCCGCATCGGCTCCGTATTGGATCTGGTTGATCAGCGCTTGCGGATGCTCGGCTCGAACCCCGAGAGCGAAGCCCTTGGGCTCTAGCGTGACGTTCATCGCATCGAGCATCTCGAAGACGTCTCGGGCCGAGTGCCCCGTCGCGAGCACGACGGCATCGGCTTCGAAGGTGCGCCCATCTGCAAGTTCGACGCCGCACACTCGGCGCTCGCTGCCGTGGCCCTCCGCGAGGATCCGTTCGAGCTTGGACTCGAAATGGAACTCAACGCCCACCGATTCGAGTCGCTCACGCAAGGCCGTGACGACTTTCGGCAGTCGATTGCTCCCGATGTGTGGCCGCGCGTCGACCAAGATGTCCGAAGGCGCCCCGTGGAGCGCGAGGATCTCGAGCACGTCTCGCACCGAGCCCCGCTTGTGCGCCCGCGTGTAGAGCTTGCCGTCGCTATAGGTCCCGGCGCCGCCCTCGCCGAAACAATAGTTGCTATCCGCATCGACCGGGCCGCCCCGATTGAGCAGGGCGATGTCGCGACGCCGTGGCTGTACCCGCTTACCGCGCTCGATGATGCGGCTCGCGATGCCCTGGCGGGCCAACTCGTAGGCGCAGAACAATCCCGCCGGGCCAGCTCCCACGATGACGACGCGAGTCGGGGCTCGTACCTCTCGTGGATGGGGCAGTGCCCATTGCTCTTTGGACGGGGCCGGCCCGACGCCTAGCAGCACGTGAAAGCGGGGGTGTTTGCGGCGCGCGTCGATTGCGCGCCGGAGCACGCGAAGCTCGGGCAGCTCGTTGACGCTTACCCCGAGCTTCGTCGCGGCACGCGCGCGCATCGCGTCCTCGTCGTGCACCTCGTCGAGGGAGAGGTAGATCTCGATGGGGTCGCCTGAGGTTGCGTCGCTCATGGTTCAGCCCGCCACCCGCTCGGGTGGCCTTGCCCGTCTCTCCTTGCTCCCTTCCGGAAGCTCGATCAAGCCGCGATCCCGGGTGGTAGCGTCGACTTGGACGCCAAGGAGCCTATGCTCTGGGCATGACCTCGGCCTCACTGAATGCCCCCCTTCGTCACTCCAGCGTCCTTGCGGAGGGCGAACGAGTCACGCTCGACGCGTTTCACGTGCGGGCACTTCGCCACCGCGAGATCAAAGAGAAGGAGGCTTTCACCATCGTGGACCGTGATGGGAAGTTCTTCCGGGCCTCACTGAAGCGCATGGGCAAGGATGACGGCGAAGCCCTCGTGTATGAACGAATGACGAGCTCTACGGAGTCACCCGCGGAGATCACCTTGCTCTGCGCCGTACTTGGAAGGCAGCGAATGATTACGGTGATCCAAAAAGCTACCGAGCTTGGCGTAGTGCGCATCATCCCGGTGCTCTCGGAGCGCTCGGTGCCGCGTGAAGGTCTGGAACATGAGAAAGCGCATGCCTGGCCGAAGCAGGCCTTGCGCGCTGCGCGGCAGTGTCGAAGGGCAAGCCTCCCCGAGGTTCGAGAGGCCATCGAACTCGAATCGGTTCTCGGGGATCCGTGCTTCGGCAAGGCAGACATCCGTGTCTACTTGGACGACCGTGCCTCCAGTCGACCCCAGCTCGAACCTAAGCCTTTGACCGCAAACGACACGCGCCGTCGCGTCGTGCTTGCGGCCGGGCCGGAGGGAGGCTGGAGCGACGAAGAGCGGGCTGCGCTCGAGAAGCATGGCGCGATTGCCCTTCGGCTTGGTGGCCGCGTGCTGCGTGCGGAGACCGCAGTGTTTGCTGGACTCACACTCCTTCAGCACGCCTATGGCGACATGTAGGGCAGAACCAGCGCCTGGCTCCATCTGGAATTGACTTCGGCTCGAATTCTCTTAAACAGTCAGCTCTGATTGTTTTCGGAGTGAGGGACCATGGGCAAGGAATTGAAGTTTGACGGGCGTGTCGCCATCGTAACCGGCGCGGCGCAAGGCTTGGGCCGATGCCACGCACTCCTTCTGGCATCCCGCGGTGCCAAGGTCGTCGTCAATGACTTGGGCGGATCGACCTCCGGCGAGGGGAAGTCGTCCGAGGCGGCCGACCAGGTCGTTGCTGAGATCAAGCAAGCCGGCGGCGAGGCCGTCGCGAATTACGACTCGGTCGAGGACGGCGAGGCCATCGTGAAGACCGCGATGGACACCTGGGGGCGCGTCGACATCGTAGTCAACAACGCCGGTATTCTCCGCGACAAGTCGTTCAAGAACATGAGCGACGCCGACTGGGACATCATCTTCCGCGTTCACAACCTCGGCGCCTACAAGGTCACCAAGGCCGCCTGGCCCATCATGAACGAACAGGGCTATGGCCGCGTGATTTTCACGAGCTCCGCCGCAGGCATCTACGGGAACTTCGGACAGACCAACTACGGCTCGGCGAAGCTCAGCCTCGTTGGTTTCGCCAACACCCTGGCGCTCGAGGGCCAGCGTAAGAACATCCTCGTCAACACGATCGCGCCAGTGGCCGCGTCGCGTTTGACCGAGGGCCTCTTGCCACCGGCCGTCTTCGATGCGCTGAAGCCAGAGTACGTGGCGCCACTCGTTGCGTACCTTTGCAGCGAGGAGAGCGATACCACGGGCGCGCTCTACGAGGTCGGCGGTGGGCTCTACACGAGCCTTCGCTGGGAGCGGACCAAGGGCAAGGTCTTCCGACTCGGACGCGAGGTCACGCCCGAGGCAGTTCGGGCGAGCTGGGAGCAGATCAACGACTTCAGCGAGACCGAGGTCGTCCACAGCATCATGGAGTCGCTCGGCCCGGTCGTACAGAACGTGGAGGCCGGCCCGAGCAAGGGTGGCAACGAGTTCATCGACGTCGATGCCGCGCTTGGCGCCAAGTATCCGGACTGCGTGTCGAGCTACGACGAAGGCGACCTGGCGCTCTACGCGCTTGGTGTTGGTGCCGCGACGGATCCAAAAGAGCCCCAAGACCTACGGCTGGTGTACGAGGGCGCGAGCCAGGGAATGAAACCCTTGCCGACCTACGCGGTCATTCCGGGCACCAATGCGGTGTTCGGTTTCGCCAAGGAGGGGATCACTGCGCCGGGCCTGAACTACGGACTCGACCGCCTCTTGCACGGCGAACAATACGTCGAGCTCGTTCGCCCACTGCCGCTCAAAGCGAAGCTGACGACCAAGGGCGTCATCAAAGACATCTTCGACAAGGGCAAGGGTGCGCTCGTCGTTACCTCGTTCGATTCGTACGACGAGGAGGGCGACCTCTTGATCAAGAACGAAATGACCGCATTCGTTCGAGGTGCTGGCGGATGGGGCGGCGATCGTGGTCCGAGTGCCGATGTCAACGTGCCCCCCTCGAGACAGCCAGATTTCGTCGTCGAGGATGCGATTCCCGCCAACCAGGCGCTACTCTATCGTCTGAGTGGCGACTGGAATCCGCTTCATGCGGACCCGGACATGGCCCAGGCCTTCGGTTTCGAACGCCCGATTCTGCATGGCCTGTGCACGTTCGGCTACGCGGGCCGACGGGTTCTCGAGAAGTACGCACCGGACGGAAACCCGGACTTCTTCAAGAGCATCCGGGTGCGCTTCACGGACAATGTGTACCCCGGGGACACCCTGATCACGGAGATGTGGAAGGACTCCGACCAACGCATCGTGTTTCAGTGCAAGGTCAAGGAGCGAGACACCGTGGTGATCTCGAATGCTGCGATCGAGCTCTTCGCGGAGCTTCCCAAGCCCAAGGAAAAGAAGCAGTCGACCGCCGCGGGCGCTGCCGCCGGCCCCGAGGAGCCGAGCGCTTCCGACGTCGTCGAGGCTACGGCGGCCGACATCATCGCGGCAATCGATCACTACGTGAAGGAAAACCCGAGCGTCGTAGAGAAGGCGCAGACGGTGTTCCAGCTGCAGCTCAGCGAGCCGCAGAGCGTCTGGACCATCGACCTCATGCGGGGAGCGGCTGCCGTCGGCGAAACCGCTAAACCCGATGTCACGCTCAAGCTCTCGGAGGCGAACTACATCGCGCTTCAGAAGGGCGAGGCCGATGCCATGAAGCTCTTCACGACGGGCAAGGTCAAGGTCGCCGGCGATATGATGGCGGTCAACAAGCTCGAATTGCTCGGCGAGATGCCTTTCGATCTGGTGCTCGAGAAGGCTGCGGCCCGAGTCCAAGGGGGCGCACTCGCTGCTCCGCCAGCGTCGGCTCCGCAGGCCTACGAGCCACTTGCGCCCAAGTTGTTCGAGGCGCTTGGCAAGCGGCTGCAAGAACAACCGAGCCTCGCGGACGAAGTCGGCGCGGTCCTTCAGTTCTACGTACGGGACCCGGACTCCAAGTGGGTCGTCGACCTCAAGAACCAACCGCCTGCGCTCAAGGTCGGCGAAACGGACGGCGCGACGACGACGATCACGCTGGCCGACTCGGACCTTGCGCAGCTCAGCAGTGGCGATGCGACTCCGCAATCGCTCTTCCAGAAGGGAAAGCTTCGCGTGGATGGCGAAGTGGAACCCGCACACCGGCTCAATTTCTTCAAGGGCTTGATCTAAACTCGCGTAGCGGCGCGAAGGAGCAACGATGGGACGCAAGGTAAACGTAATCGGAGTCGGCATGGTGCCATTCGCCAAGCCCGGACAGAGTGAGGACTACAACGTGATGGCCGCCAAGGCCATCAAGGGTGCGCTCGCCGACGGTGGAGTCGAGTTCGCCGAGATCGAGCAGGCCGTAGCGGGCTACGTGTTCGGCGACAGCACCTGTGGTCAGCGCGCGGTGTACGACGTCGGACTGACTGGGATTCCGGTCTACAACGTGAACAACAATTGCTCGACGGGTTCGAGTGCCTTGATGCTGGCGAAACAGATGGTCGAAGGAGGCATCGTCGAGTGTGCCTTGGCGGTCGGCTTCGAGCAGATGCAGAAGGGTGCGCTTGGCTCGGCCTGGAACGATCGGCCCAACCCGCTCGGCCTCCACGTCAACGTGATGAACGAAAGCCAGGGCTTCACCTCTGCACCGCCCGCGGCCCAGATGTTCGGGGGGGCAGGGCGCGAGTACCGCTGGAAGTACGGCACCAAGCGCGAAACCTTCGCGAAGGTGAACGCCAAGGCACGTCAGCATGCGGCCAAGAACCCCTACGCGCTCTTCCGCGAGGAGCTCACAGTTGAGCAAATTTTGGCGTCGCCGGAGGTGTTCGACCCGCTCACCCGCTACCAGTGCTGTCCTCCGACCTGCGGCGCTGCGGCGGCCATCGTTTGCTCGGACGACTTCGCCAAGAAGAAGGGGATCAGCAATCCCGTCTACATTGCGGGCCAGACCATGCGCACCGACTACGAGTCGAGCTTTGGTGACTCGATGATCAAGATGGTTGGCTTCGACATGGCGAAGAACGCGGCGCAGGCGGTCTACGAGGAAGCCGGGATCGGGCCGGAGGACGTGGACGTCGTCGAGCTCCACGATTGCTTCACCACGAACGAGGTGCTCACGTACGAGTCGCTCGGTCTCTGCAAAGAAGGCGAGGCCGAGAAGTTCATCGATGAAGGTGACAACACCTACGGCGGCAAGTTCGTCACCAACCCGAGTGGTGGGCTGCTCTCGAAGGGGCACCCCCTTGGAGCCACGGGTCTCGCACAATGCGCCGAGCTCGTCTGGCATCTCCGCGGTCAAGCTGGAGACCGTCAGGTGGAAGGCGCGCGGGTCGCGTTGCAGCACAATCTCGGCCTTGGCGGCGCCGCAGTCGTGACGATGTACCGTCGCGATTGAGGAGAATCGCCCGGTGAAGAAGACGGCAAACGGCGCTGTGTCGAAGCGGGAGCCTGTGCCTCAGGCCGAGCGGAGGCGCATTACCCGAGGCAAGCTACTCGACGCGACGATCGAAAGCCTCGTCGACCTCGGATACGCCCGCACGACGACGGTCGAAGTCGGCGAGCGCACCGGTCTCTCGCGGGGCACTCAGCTTCATCACTTCCCGAGCCGGGCCGATCTTCTCGTGGCTGCCATCGAGCACCTCGCGGAGGAGCGTTCCAAGGAGTTCGAGGTCGAGCTCGAGGCGCGGTTCGAGAAGGGCGATGCCCCGGTGGACGCGATGGTCGACGTGCTCTGGTCGATGTTCTCGGATCCGATCTACTGGGCCACCATCGAGCTGATGGTGGCCGCGCGTACGGACCCTGAGCTCCTCGAGAAGCTGGAGGCGTTCGAGCGGAGCCTCGGGGGTCGCATCTATGCAGCGTTCAAGGGCCGCACCGGTCAGCAGGGCCGCGAGGCAAAGGCCTCGTTCGAGATGACACTCTATTTCATGCGTGGCCTGGCGATGGAGCGCATCTTTCGGCAGAACGAGGCGCACTACGCTCATCTGGTCAAGCGTTGGAAAGCGCAGCTTCGAGTTTTGCTCGAGGCGTGATTACAGCCCCTCGACACTGGCGTTGGAACTGCCGTGGTCCGCGGGGCCGCTTCGCACCGTGACGAGACACCCAGGCTCGAGCGACACCCTGCAACGGTGAGAGGTCTCCTGTGCTAGGCTGAAGCGGAACGCAGCGGGATTGTGAGCGCACGGGGGAAGAGAATAACGCGCGGGTTGCTTGTGCTTGCGGTCATGGCCGGATGGCAAGCCGGCTCTGCGTCTGCGGAAGAAGTCGCGGAAGCGGCGGCGGAGCGCCCTGTCCGGGTGTTTCCGCGAGTGTCGCTCTTCGCGCCGCTCTCGGCAGACCCGCGCTGGCCTAAGTTTGCCCTTGCCTATGCCCACTACTTCGGTGATTCACAGTTCAGCCATGTGGGCGCGGCCGAGGCCGGCGCCTCGATTGCCATCGTGCAGCGGAAGGCCCGCCGGCGAGGAAGCTGGGAAGTCGGTTTTCAGGGCGGTATCTTCGCCATCTTCGACTTCGGCGCGCCCTCGGCAGATTTGGTGAATGCCGACTACCTTGGCGGTCTCACGTTTTCGTACTCGCTCGAATCGTTCGTCTTCTTCACGCGCATCTACCATCAGAGCTCTCACCTCGGCGACGAGTTCCTGCTGAACAACGAGGTCGAACGGATCAACTTTTCGTTCGAGGCGCTCGACGCCATTGTCTCGTACCTTCCGCGACCCTGGGCCCGGGTCTACGCGGGTACGGGGGCAATCGTTCGCGTTGAACCTTCCGATTTGGAACGCTGGTCAATCCAGACCGGCGCCGAGTTTCGTCCTGTCACATCCAAGAGCAAGGTTCGTGTCCAGCTGCTCGTGGCCGCAGACCTTCAACTATGGCAGCAGAACGACTGGGTCCCCGACGCGTCCTTCGTTGCGGGCGCTACCCTCGATCCAATTGGAGAGTCGAGCTACCGCGTCGACTTCCTCCTACGCTACTACATCGGCCGCTCGCCCAATGGGCAGTTTTTCACCGAGCGAATCCAGACGCTCGGGCCCGCCGTGCAGCTGTACTTCTAGCGAGGTTGCCGAATTCCGAGTCAACGCACGGTCTACATGAGAGGGGCGCAGCCGGCCCCTCCGCTCCACGCACAAAGGTTCTTTCCCTCTGGCGTTGTCGCGGCGATTTCCCAGTACGTCGTTGCGTCCGCAATGGGGAGCTGCGCGCCGACGTACATGTCGTTGACAGTGAGCTGAGTCGTGAAACCGCCCGACGTGCTGATCGTGCCGCGGAGCATGCTTGCGCTGATGCCACCGGGGTACGAGTCGAGGAAACCTGCAAGGTTTCCCGTCACTGCGACTCCCCGCATCTGACACGCGCTCAGATCCAGGGTGCCGGTACCGAACTCCCCGCTCCAGGTCGCTGAGCCTCCCTCGGGGCAGTCTGCCGTGGCCTTCTGGCCAAGCCCCTTGACTGCCAGCACGTCCTGCGACGGAGCGACATCGGCGAGAACCTGAGCAAAGTCGAGCGCGATGGTTTGCATCATGCCCTGCAGAGCCGCGTCACTGTCTACGCTGCCGCCGCTGCTGCTGTCGCTCCCGCACGCCACGCCGCCGAGCGCCATCGAAACCACGAGTACGAATCCAAATACGAGTCGCATCACAACCTCCAAAATCTGCGGCCGTAACCCGGTGCCGCGTTTCGAGACTATCAGTTCTGTGTTCATTGTGGACACGCTCTATCGTGCCGCAAGCACGATCTCGTCCGGGTGGCCGTTCGAGGCGGCGGCTCGGCCACGAGAGTCGATAATTAGTGGAGAAACTGGCCAAGCATGCGCGTCAGCAGGGGCGGACAGCTTGTCCTTCGGGCGCAGCGGAATGGGCCATCACTGGGTGATGAGCCCTGTCGTGATGGAGGCGACGCCGTCGATCATGAACTGGACGCCCATGGCTCCGAGGAACAATCCAAGGATCCGAGTGGCGATGTCGAGGCCCGTATCGCCCAGCGCCTTGTGGACCCAGCGTCCTGCGAGGAGCACCACCCCGGTTCCAGCGGCGAGTGTCAAGACGACCCCGGCGAGTCCAAGCGTGTCGGAACGCCCCCCTGCCTTGCCAGCGTAGAGGATGACGGTGGTGATCGAGCCCGGTCCCACGAACATTGGAACGCCCAGCGGAATCAATACGTCGCGAAAGCGTCTCTCCGCCAATTGGAGGGCGGTGCTGTCTTGCTGCGCCGCAATGTTCTCGACTTTCTCTGCAGCCTGGCCTCGGACCATCGATAGGCCCGTAAGCAAGAGCAGAATGCCCCCCGCAATCCGGAACGCGGGCAAGCCGATCCCGAAGAACCTCAAGACATCTTGGCCCGTGAACAGGAAGACGAGCAGCATCGCGGCAATCCACACCGCGAAGAACAGGGCCAGGTAGCTTTGGACCCGCTTTGAGTCATTTGCCGTGAACGAGACGAAGACCGGCAAGTTCCCGAGCGGATTCACGACCGCGAAAAGTGCGGCCCCGAAGTTCACCATCAAAGTCAGGTCCATCTCCGTGAGCCTAGCTCTCTTCGTATTCGATGGCGAAGAGCGTAGACGCACCTGGCGACACTGGACGCTTCGGCACTGTCAGTCCTCCCGAATCCGAACCACGACTTTGCCTCTTGCGTGTCCGGATTCGATGTGGCGAAGGGCGGCGACCGTCTGTTCGAGCGGCACCGTTCTGTCGATCACCGGTTCGAGACGCCCTGATTCGACGAGGTGTACCAAGACCATGAGGTCGTCGTGATTGGGCGTGGAGAGATACCGCCGGAGATCTTGGCGCACGAAGGGTGAGAGCAGGATTGGCTTGAGCAGGCGGACCCACATGCGGAGGCCCTGCGCCCCGGTGCCGCTATTCAGAATCAACATGCCGTCCGGAGCGAGAGCCTTCCTGCAATCGGCCAGCGAGCGATTCTCGACGTTGTCGAAGATGAGGTCGAAGCGAGGATCACCCTCGGCGAAGTCCTGCTGAGTGTAGTCGACGAGGTGATCGGCGCCGAGCGCGCGCACCATTTCGAGGTTCGCTGTGCTGCAGACGCCAGTCACATCCGCCCCGTATGACTTCGCGATCTGCACCGCGAAGTGCCCCACGCCGCCCGAGGCGCCGTTGACCAACACCTGCTCTCCGGCTTGCAGCTGCGCCACGTCGCGAAGCGCGTGAAGTGCGGCCAGACCGGATGTCGGTAGAGCGGCCGCTTGCTCGAAGCTGAGGCTAGTTGGCTTGAGCGCTAGTTCGCTCTCTTTCGCACTGGCATATTCGGCGCAGGTTCCGACCGTTGCGCCGAACACTTCGTCACCGGGCTTGAATCGGCTGACGCGCTCGCCCACCGCTTCGACCGTGCCAGCGAGATCGAATCCGGGGACGCCAAGTTTCGGCTTCAGCAGGCCCGTCATGAAGCGCACCATGAAAGGGTCGCCTCGCACGCAAAAGCAATCGCCCACATGAAGGCTCGCTGCATGAACTTTCACGAGCACTTGATCGTCGGCAATGACCGGCGTGTCGACGTCACGCAGGCTCAAAAGATCAAGGGAGCCATACTCGTCATGCACAATCGCTTTCATTCTGTCCTCTGTATGATGGAAGAACCGCGCGATGGCGACGTGATCAGGAGAGATTCCTCGCTGACGTAGGCCTGGCCCTTTGCCCGATACGCCCTACAACCAACGCTCGGAGGTGGACGCATGAAGGCAATGGTCGTTCGAGAAGCAGGCGGTCCGTTCGAGCTCGAGGAGCGCGACGTGCCCGAGCCCGGACCGGGTCAGGTCCGCATCAAAGTCGAGGCGTGTGGCGTCTGCCACAGCGATGCCTTCGTGAAGTTTGGGCAGTTTCCTGGGCTTCAGTTTCCGAGGGTCACCGGTCACGAAGTCGCCGGTGTGGTCGATGCGCTGGGAGAGGCGGTCGACTCGTTCGAGGTGGGCAATCGAGTGGGGGTCGGCTGGCATGGCGGCCACTGCTTCACATGCGACCCGTGCCGACGCGGCGACTTCCTAAACTGCGAAAACCACCAGGTGTGCGGGATCAGCTACGACGGCGGGTACCAGGAGTACATGGTCTGTCCCTCGGAAGCCGTCGCGCGCATTCCGGACACGCTCTCCGCAGTCGAGGCTGCTCCTCTGCTCTGTGCCGGGATCACGACCTTCAACGCACTTCGTCACAGCGGTGCCCGCCCAGGCGATGTCGTCGCCGTGCAGGGTGTCGGCGGCCTTGGCCACCTCGCCATCCAGTACGCAAGCCGCATGGGCTTTCACACGGTGGCCCTCTCGCGTGGCAAAGACAAAGAAGACCTCGCACGCAAGCTTGGCGCGCACGCGTACATCGACTCGAAGGCAGAGGACGAAGTCGAAGAGCTTCAGAAGCTCGGCGGCGCGGATCTCATCTTGGCGACGGCTCCGAGTGGGAAGGCCATCGAGAGCGTTCTCAACGGGCTGAGCGGACGAGGAAAACTGATGCTGCTTGCCGCCGCCCCTGACCCCATCGCCATCAGCGCCATGGCAATGCTCTCGGGCAAGACGATTCATGGCTGGCCGAGCGGCTCTGCGATCGATAGCGAGGACACGATGGGCTTCTCGGCGCTCACTGGAGTTCGGCCTCAAATCGAGCGCTTCCCCCTCGAAGGTGCGAATGAGGCCTTCGACAAGGTCATGCAGAACACGATCCGCTTCCGGGCCGTACTCGACATGACGCAATAGTTCGCTACCCGAAGTGACGATTCCCCGAGACAGAGTCGTCGACGGCTTCTACTCGTGGATCACTACTTGGGCGACGTCGTCCGGTGCTCGGGCGGGTCCGGCGCTTCGAGGAGAAAGTAGAGCGCGTCGTCCAGAAAATCCGGATCTCCCACCATGGGTAGATGGGTGGCGTCGTTGAAATGCGCGCTATGCGCTTGGACCCTCGGCACTGCTTCGGGATGGCTTCGTGTGTATCCGAGCGCACTCGAACGGGTGACTGTGCCATCCCCCGGTTCCGTTGCGGTCCAGTCGATCTCGCCCGTCTGACGGTCGACCTCGATGACGGCATCGGTCTCGTGAGCGTCACCGGCGAAGGTGTGCATACGCAGCGCCTCCGGCGGCCTAGCGGGTCGGTCGAGCGCTCGATGAAACGTTCGTGCATGCGACAGGCACGCCCTCATGTGAGTGCGCAAGATCTGGAGCCGCTCGCTTCGTGATCTTGCCTCGGGCATCAGGGCTGCCAACACCGTGTCCTGTTCTGGCGCGAACGGACCCCAGGCGAGGCGCTCCCAAATCTCGACGTCATAGAGATCGACGGGTTTCCCGGTGTCACCCCAAACGACGAGCGCGTCATCCACACGAGGCATCAACTCGAAAGCGGCGGGGAAAGTCGCCACGACTGCGGATGGATACTTCGGTATCAACAGGTTCTCGTGAGAGCCTTCCAAGATCCTCGTCAACGCGGCGGCCGATCCCGAATTCGGCGCACCGACCAGAAGCACCTGTTCGATGTAGCGGACACCGGCCCAGGTGAGCTCCGGGAGAGACCCATCGGCTGGTACTGGAGCCGTGCCATAGCGGAGATACCAGCGAACCAGTTGCGTTCCCATGGAATGCGCGATTACGTCGATTCGTGGCTCGCCCGTCCGCAAGAGACGCTCCTCCGATGCGGCCACCACCACCTCGTGGAAGCGCTGCGCCTCCGATGCCAAGTCGCGCCGCCAATCGTATCCAAACCCGATGATCGGGTCCCGCCCCTCGATTGCATCCTCCTTGCTGATGGCTACCCGGTGATGGTGGGCGCCCTCATCGGTCAAGGCTTGCAGCATACCCTCGAGCACTCCGGGATAGCCGCGCGCATGAAGCTCGCGGCCTGCGATTTCGAGGTCCACCACCAGAAGCTCGCCGCCGGGAACGATCGAGTCCCGTAGCTCGCCCACCGACTGGTCGGTGGCAAAGGGCAGGGCGATGTCGAGCTGATGCTCGTCTTCGTCTTTCTGAAAGAAGGTGCCCCAGATGACCCGGCCATCCGTCGAGTCGTGGAGCTCCACCCCCATGATACCCGGGACGAAAATGATCGAGGACGCTCGGGCTTTCGCGCGCACGATGTCGCGACTGTACGTCTCCTCTATCGCCGCGAGGTTGCGCGTACAACCTGCAAAGGCAAGTGCGACGAGCATGGCCCAGACAAAGCTATGGAGTCGCTTCACTCGATGATAATCGCGCGCCTGAATCGTCGAGACAAGTCCTCTCCGCACCGTCGCTCGTCGATTCTTGCATGGTCGGTGCGCAGGGGGTGGTGCCGTGACGCCGCCCTGCTTCTGACGATCGGAGCAGCTCACTACACGTCCGCGCCGCGCTGGCAGGATACGCAAAATGGCGCCTCCGGCTTGGCGCACAAGCGACGGTAGCCGATGGGCTCCTCGCATTTTCGGCAGAGGCCGTATTCGTCGCGCTCGAAGGCGGAGAGGGCGACCTTGCATTGCGTGAGGCGAAGCTCTGTCTGCCGGCGCGTTGCCTTCGCCATCGCCTGTTGCTGCAACGCGTCCATGCGTGACAGCCGACCGACGGACGCCTGGTCGAGCACCACGGGCGCTGCGGCGTCGGCGCTCGCGCGCAAGCTCTCTTCGAGCTCGGCGATGAGGCCGAGGAGCTGTTCGTGCAGGGCGCTGAGCTCCACTTCGCTAAGTTCTTCCATAAGTTCGCTGCTAGCTTCTTAGGGCCGCGACACAGGCAATATCATGAAACGGCTGTCGTTGGGCATCGCTACCACCAACCTGCCGGAGTCTTAGTCTCCTCGCTTCAAGCGCGCGGATGGCGCTTCGACAGTCCTCGTCGGTGACTGTTGTGGGGGGAGCTTCTGCAACGGCCGTGCCATGGCGAAACGCGGAGGATTTGCTGCGAGTTCCGTCCATCCATGTCCGTTTGGGCATGCCCTTTTGGATATGCGTGTGCGCAGTCCAAGCCCGATTCTGTATTATCTCGGCCCATGACCTCCGCCCGAGTTCTCGTCGTCGATGATGACCCCGCGATCCGCAAGATCATCGCGGACCGAATGCGTGCCCATGGTCACGAGGTCGAGATGGCCGCTGACGGCGACGCAGCGCTCGAAGCAGTCGCGAGCTTCGAGCCCGAGTTGATGCTGCTCGACATGAAGATGCCCAAGAAGGACGGCTTCGAGGTGCTCGCGGCCGTGCGTCGCGCGGACTCGCCCCCGGATGTCGTGATGATCACCGCGCACGGCAACATCGAGCGGGCCGTCCGAGCGATTCAAATGGGAGCGTCCGACTTCATCGCAAAGCCGTTCGAAGCGGCCCACCTCGACCACGTCGTCTCGCGGGTGCTTCAGGCCGCAGGTCTTCGCCAACGGGTGCTGGCACTACAGAGCCAGCTCTCGGACCGGCATACACTGGTCCGAGGCGCCTCGAAGGCGATGCAAGAGGCGCTCGGGCTCGCCGATCGCGCGGCCGCCAGCAATGCGACTGTCTTGCTTCTCGGAGAGAGCGGAACCGGCAAGGAGGTGATGGCTCGCTACATCCATCGTCAGAGCCCGCGCGCCGAGGGGGCGTTCATCGCGCTAAACTGCGCGACCCTAGCCGGTGACTTGCTCGAGAGCGAGCTCTTCGGCCATGAGAAGGGCGCGTTCACGGGGGCGCACAAAGCCAAGCCTGGAAGCATCGAGCAAGCGGAGGGTGGCACGCTGTTTCTCGACGAGGTTGGAGAGCTCGGAGCTGGTGCACAAGCGAAGCTCTTGCGGGTGCTGCAAGAGCGGCAGTTCCAACGGGTGGGTGGCACCAAAACCCTCGACGCCGACATTCGAATCGTCGCCGCGACGAATCGGGACCTCCGGCGGGAGGCTGAGAACGGGAACTTTCGAGAGGATCTCTACTACCGGTTCAACGTCGTTTCGATTCGCCTGCCTCCGCTTCGAGATAGGGCGGAAGACCTCGGGCCGCTCGTCGAGCACGCCCTCGCTCGTTACACCGCCGACCTCGGCCGCGACCCGTTGAGCATTTCCGATGATGCGTGGAGCCTCTTGCGCGCCTATCCCTGGCCCGGGAACGTACGCGAGCTCAACAACGTCATCGAACGCGCCGTGGTGCTTGCCCCGGACCAGCGCATCGAGGCCGATGATCTGCCCGAGGAGCTTCGCGAGATACAGCCACCATCAGACGCCGAGGTTAGTACGATACGGCCGATCCCTTCGGAGTACGCGGAGATTCGCCCGTACCGAGATGCCGTCCTCGATGCGAAACGAGCGATCATTCGGCGAGCCCTTCAAGAGACTGATGGTCATCAAACGAAGGCCGCCGAGCTTCTCGGAGTACGCCAACCCTATCTAGCGCGGCTGATCAAGAACCTCGGTGTGCCGAAGCCGTGAGCTCTTCGCACTCGCTTGGGAGCGTCACGACGAACGTGCTCCCTTTTCCCTTCTCGCTCGACACCTCGATATCGCCGCCGTGCAGACGCACGAGCTCGCGTGAGATCGATAGCCCTAGGCCGGTGCCGCCACGCGGGTGACCCGAGCGATAGTAGCGATCGAAAACGTGGTGGCTCTCCTCGGGAGTAAGGCCCACGCCAGTGTCACTCACTGCGATTTCGACGGTCTTCTCGACCGGTCTCACGGAGACCGACACCGTGCCGCCGGGGTCGGTGAACTTGAGCGCGTTCCCGACCAGGTTCTCGAGGACGAGCGAAAGCTTAGCCGTGTCCACCAAGGCGCCGGCCGGTTTGGTCTCGATATCGAGCGCCACCTGCTGTTCTTCCGCGATCGGTCCGAGACCCCGAACGACAGCTCTCGCCAGCGAGTCCACCTCGACCGGCGAGGTGTCGAGCTCGACCGGATCGAGTGAGACCCGCATCGCGTCGACGAGCCAATTGACGATGCCGATCAGGCGCTCTGACTGGTCGCGCACGATCTCGACATACTCGCGAGCGGAGTCATTCAACGGTCCCGCCATGTCGTCGAGTAGGTTCTGGGACGCACCTTTGATCGACGTGAGAGGTGTCCGTAGATCGTGTGCAACGTCTTGGACCATGTCTTCGCGCCGCTGAGCGGCTTGTTCGAAAGCGATCTTCGCTCGAGAGAGCGCGATATTCGCGCAACTGAGCTTCACGCCACGCTGCGCCGCGAGCTGCTCGAGCTCGAGATTGCGCGCGTCCAGCTCCTCGAGCTGCTTCTGGAGAGCCTCGAGGTCGAGCGACGAGTCTGCGTTGTCGTTGTCGTCGATGGTCATAATCGGGCTGGCGATGGAGGTTGCAATTCCGACACGGATAAGGGCAGAGTACGGCCTCGGGAGGGCGCTGCAAAGCAAGCGTCGCTTCGACCCTGCATGGACATCGATCTGCAAGAGCTGCGCGGCTACATCTCCGACATGTACACGGATGTCGCGACGCTGCCGCGTGGCAAGTTCCATTTTCCCACCGGGCGCCCGCTCTTGGAACTCCTGGGGTATTCGCCCGAGCTCCTCGACAAGGTTCCGATCGGTGCGATGGAGTCGTTCGCCGGCGTGGGCCATCATTTCGGCCTCGAGCCGCTTCGCGAGGGCGAGCGAGTGCTCGACCTGGGCTCGGGCTCGGGAACCGATGCGTTCTTCGCTGCGCTCCAGGTGGGTGCCAGCGGCAGCGTGACGGGCATCGACATGACGGAAGCCATGCTCGAAAAGGCGCTTCGAAACCTCGAGCTCAGCTCGCTGTCGAACGTTGACTTCAAGAAGGGCTACGCCGAGTCCTTGCCCCTCGACGATGAAAGCTTCGATGTCGTCATCAGCAACGGAGTCATCAACCTGTCTCCTGTGAAGGACACCGTATTTGCCGAGATCCGGCGTGTGCTCGTGCCGGGGGGCCGCCTGATGTTCTCGGACATCGTCACGGGCGTCGAGCTTCCCGACTCGGTGCGGGACAATTGCGCACTCTGGGCCGAATGCATCGGCGGAGCGCAGGAGTCTCAGCGTTATTTGCGCATGATCGAGCGGGCAGGCTTCCAGGTCGAGAAGACCAGCCCGAACGAGACGTACTCCTTCGCCCAGGACTCCACTCAGGACGCCGCCCAGAAGTTTCGCGTCCATAGCATCAGCATCCTCGCCCGGCGCCCGTAACTGGGCTAACGCCGGCCCCGCGAACACGCACGCAAAGGTATGGTGGGTTCTTGGACTCGGTGACACTGGTCTGGATCGCGCTTTTCGTGCTCGGCTACGGCCTGGTCTCGAAGCGGCTCGAGCGCACCATCATCACACCCCCGATGGTATTCGTCGTATTGGGGCTCGTGTTTGGGGGAGGGAGCTTGTCGGCCCTCGGGATGCAGGCCGATCAAGGCGTGATTCATGCGCTCGCCGAGGTCACTCTCGTGCTCGTTCTTTTCGGTGATGCCGCCCGGATTGATCTCCGCGTGCTTCGCTCGGAGCTCGGGCTTCCCGCGCGGCTCCTGGGCATCGGGTTGCCACTCACCATCTTGGCGGGTTCGCTCTTCGCGAAGCTCTTGTTCCCGACCCTCACTTGGCTCGAGGCGGCTACGCTCGGCGCGGTCCTTGCTCCGACCGACGCCGCGCTTGGTCAAGCCGTCGTCAGCGCCCCGGTGGTTCCGCTTCGCATTCGCCAAGCCCTCAACGTCGAGAGTGGATTGAACGACGGCATCGCATTGCCGGTCGTGCTGATCTTCGCGGCGCTTGCGAGCATCGGAGAAGGCGAGGGCCGAAGCGCCACTGAGTGGGCGCAGTTTGCCGTGCTGCAGGTGACCCTCGGACCCTTGGCCGGCGTGCTGGTCGCCTGGGTCGGCGGCAAGCTGATCGCCTGGTCGAACGAGCGCGATTGGATGGACGGCCGCTTTGCCCGGCTTGCCGGCATTGCCTTGGCGCTCCTGGCTTTCGCTGGCGCGGAGCGAATCGGAGGCAACGGCTTCATTGCAGCGTTCGTGGCAGGCGCGACGCTCGGCAACAGCCAGCGGGGCAAGTGCGAGTTCCTGTACACGTTCCTCGAAGCAGAGGGCCAGCTCTTGACGCTCCTCGTGTTTCTCCTGCTCGGGCTGTCGCTTTCCTGGCCGGCGCTGGCCGAGAGCAACGTCATCACCTGGCTCTACGTCGCATTGAGCCTGACGCTAGTTCGCATGGTTCCGGTAGCGATTTCGACGATTGGAAGTGGCCTGAGACCTCCTACGGTTCTCTTCTTGGGCTGGTTCGGACCGCGGGGACTCGCCTCACTACTCTTCGCGATTCTCATCGTGGAAGAGGCCGGTCTTCCCCACGAGGACCTGGTGTTCAACGTCGTAATTCTCACGGTTCTCGGAAGCATCTTCGCGCACGGCATGAGCGCCGCGCCTGGAGCCAGGTGGTACGGGAGGCTCGCCGCGAACGCCGCGCAGTGCCCGCAGGAGCACGAAACGGTCACCGTCCACCCGATTCGCAAGTGAGCAGGGGACTATGCGCGCCGCGCCAACTTCGCGATCAGTTCGACGTGCGGCGTTTGTGGAAGTGTGTCGTACGCGCGCAGGCTCTCAAGCTCATAGGATTGCGCGAACGCTTCCATGTCCTTCGCGAGGCCGGCAGGCCCGCACGCCATGATGTGAATGCGGGTTGGTGCGAGGCGGAGCAGTTCGGCCGTGGCGACCGTACCGAGCCCCTTGCGAGGCGGGTTGGCGAGGACGGCGTCCGGCGCCTTGGTCTGGCGGGCGAGGAAGTCTTCGACCGCTTCCGGCGTGACGCCGAGGCTGCGGGCCCCTTCGGGGTCCGATTCGCACGGCACCACTTCGGTCGCAAGAGCGCGAAGTCGTCGCGTCGTAGCGCCCGAACCCGCGTATAGATCGAACACGCTTTTGCCCTCGAGCCCGGTGACCAGGTCATCGTACATCTGATCCGCTACCTCGGGGTTCGGTTGGAGAAAGCCGAGCGGACCCACTCGCGTTCCGTTCACCTCGAGGGCGTCGATGCCCCGGAGTGGTGCCGGTCTGGATCCGCGTAGGGCGTTCCCATCACCGCGATGAAAGCTTCGCGAGACACCCGCGCACTTGGTGAGCTGCTTGCTCAAGCGCATGACCTCTTGGTCGTCGACATCACTGGTGACCAGCGTCGCCAGCACCTGCGTCCCGTTCGTTCGAAGCCACACCGCACGAAGACCGAGCTGCTTTCTCTCGTCGTTGTGTGCGGCGATTCCGAGCTCGCGGCCCACTTCGGCGATCTCGTCAGCGGCCTCGGTAATCAACGGGTGGTCCACTAGGCAGCCTTGCATGTCGGCCGGTCGGTGGGTGCCACGGATGAAGCTCCCAAGGCGAAGGTTGCCTGGCCCTCCGAAGGCGATGCGTTTTGCGCTCCAACGATAGCCGAGCGATTTTGATGCAGCGACGATTTCGTCCACCTCGAGCCCGTGCTGCGCTCGCAGCATGTCTCGCAACACCACATGCTGGTCCGGCTCTTCGAGCGCCATGAGTGCACAGCCTGTGCAACGTCCACCGACGACCTCTGCGTGCCGCAGGCACGAGGGCACACGACGCCCGGGCCGTGCGCGCTCGAGCGCGACCGGAGTGGCGAACGTCGCGTGCTTTCCGATGTGGTCGATGCGTGCAAGCACGCGTTCCCCGGGAAACGCTCCGGCGAGACGAACGCGTCCTGCGATGCCTTCGCCCGAAGGGAGCAGGGCCTCGATCTCGAATGTCTCCTGGTCGCCAACCCGTTGGCGAGGGTGCGTCTTGTTCAATCGATATGCTCCAGCGTTCCGCCGATGCTGTCCGACCCCATCGAGCGGCACAAGGTGAACCTCGGACCTCGGTCTAGCGGCGTGCGAAGTAGGCGCTCATCACGCGCATCGCGAGCCTCTCGATGGCGCTGCTGCGAATGGGCAGCGGTGCGTCCGCGACCTTGAGAAGTTGCTTGCCGAGGTTCTCGCCGGTGAACAAGCGGGCGAGCGTGGCCGGAATGTTCTCGAAGCCCTCCTGCATGTCGATCTCTTGAACGATCTTCCCCTCGTCCATCCACTTGTTGAGGCAGAGCAAGCCTTCGATCGCCCGGTCGAGGTAATCGAGGATGATGAAGCCCTGCGCGGTGCCGCGCTGGATGACCAGCTCCATGTGGTTCTGGATGCCGTACCGGTTCGCATCGTCTTCTAGGTTGTACTGTGAAATCGCGCCGCACAGGACGACTCGCGCATGCATGGCCAGGTGCAAGAGTGCGGCGTCCAGAATCTCGCCTCCGACATTGTCGAAGTAGATGTCGACGCCATCCGGGCAGAGGGCGCCAATACGCTTCTCGACGTTTTCGTTCTTGTAGTCGATCGCCGCATCGAATTTGGCCGTGTCCGTGAGCCAGGTGCATTTCTCGTGGCCGCCGGCGATCCCGATGACCCGGCAGCCCTTCAACTTCGCGATCTGCCCGACGATGGACCCGGTCGCCCCAGCAGCCCCGCTGACGAGCACCGTGTCCCCAGGCTTGGGTTTCCCGATTTCGAGCAGGCCGAAGTACGCGGTGAGCCCCGTCACCGAGAGCGCCAGCGTGACCGCGGGGTCGAGGTGGCCCGGTAGCTTGCTTGGCGGAACCGAATCTGTGTCGTTCGGTTCGAAGACCACGTACTCCTGCCAAGCGCAAAGGCCGTTCACGATATCGCCCGGCTTGTACTTCGGGTGCTTGGACTCGACCACCTGGGCGATTCCGCCTGCGCGCATGGGGTCACCGAGCCGCACCATCGGCATGTAGGTGTCCTTCGCCATCCACATGCGCTGCGTCGGGTCGAACGACAAATACATCGTCTTCGCGAGCACTTGATCCCGTTCGAGTGCGGGCATGGGCGCCTCGTGCAACTCGAAGAGCGAGGCGTCGACCATCCCTTCGGGTCTGCCCCTCAGAAGCCACTGGCGGTTCGTTTCGTGAGACATGAGTCCTCCGTCGGGGGGAGTGTAGGGTGATCGACAATTGCATGGTAGCGTTCGCTGTCATGACTCGATACGTGTTCGACCCAGAAGACCTCCAGCGCATCGTGCAGATGCATCTCGACGTTCCCCTCGACCAGCGCTTCGACCGCATCGCCCAGACCTTGCGCTCGGTGTACGGAGAGCATGTTCATCCCGGCGGGGAATGGATTTGGAGTAACGCCGGCGGAATCATGTGCTCGATGAGCGTCCTGCATAACTCCCCGAAAGAGTACCTTCTCTTTTGTGGAACGGCGGTCGGCTCCGAAGGTCACAGCGGCCGCCATCGCGCGGATCTCTACGACATCGTGGTCAATGGCGAGCTTCAGACCTTCAAGCCGGATCAGTTCACGCCCCGTGTGCTCGAGCCGGGCGACATGTCGTACTTGCCCCAACGCACGACGAACGGTAGTCACCTCGCACCCGAGTGCTGGTTGCTCGAATACGCGCGCGGGAACATTCCTTCGATGTTTCCCTTTGCGCTCGGCGATACGGTGTTCAGCACTCAGGACCTGACCGACCTCCGCAAGACGATGGTGCATTCGGGCAAGCTCATGCTCTCAGAAGCCAAGCTGGCGTTGCGACGCCGTCTCGGCAAGGGCGCCGAAGAGCCGCGCCTCGACCTAATCCGAGATCCACTCGAGGGTGCTGCACGCCCTGCAGATCGCGATCCATCCTTCAACTAGCGTCGCGTCGGCTGCTCGAGGACTAGCCCGCTGCTACTACGCCTTCGGCGTCGTCAACGAGGTCGCGACCATGTAGCAGGCCCAAAGTCCTACCAGGGGCCAGAGCTCGAAGTGGGCCAGGCCGATGAGGATCGCGAGAGTGAGGAGCCATGCCATGGCCACCCCCTTTCCGCGCTGGTCGGCCAATGCGTGCGTCCCAACGCTACCACGAGCCTCGATATCGACCCTGTTTTCGCGCGGCAGGTGCGCGAGGTGTGCCACGTACGGGGGTTCGCTGCGCTGCGTCAAGCTTCTCCAAGGGGGCGTGGACTCGGTCCCCGTCGGCCCCTATCCTCGCTCCGGTCCCGAGGGCATCCATGGAAAATCGCATCGATCAAATAGCGGAAGGCTTCTGGAATATCAGGGGCTCGTTCAAGGTGGCCGGAGTCGTCGACATCGGAACACAGGCATCGCTCGTACGCCGCCCGAACGGCAAGTTCGTCCTGCTCGATTCGTACACGTTCAGCGAAGACGTCGAGCGAGAGGTCCGCGCGCTCACCAATGGCGGGGCCGACATCGAGGCCATCCTCAACGTGCATCCTTTCCACACGGTCCACGTTCGCTACATGCACGAGTGCTTTCCGGACGCTCGTTTGTACGGCACAGCGCGTCACCACGCACGCTTTGCCGACCTTCCATGGCAATCCGTTCGCGTCGAAGACCCTGAGGCGCGGCTCGAGTTCGGGGACGAGTTCGACTTCCAAGTGCCCCGAGGTGTCGACTTCATTTCCAAGAACGAGAACGTTCATTTCTCGTCGGTACTCGTTCTGCACCGAGCCTCACGGACCATCCACGTCGACGACACCTTGATGTTCGTGCGCCTACCGAAAGTAGCACGGCGCTTTGGACGTTCCGATCTCTTCAGCTTTCATCCGACCCTGGCGCAAGCGCTCGAGAAGCGTGCGGAGGCAGCGGACGAATTCGCGAACTGGGCGACCGAGCTGGCCGATGCCTGGCACGATGCCGAGAACCTGTGCGCGGCCCATACGGCTACACTCACAGCCGCGAGGAATCGAGGCGCATCGATTCACGATCGCATCCTTGCCGCGCTCGAGAGCGTTCGTCCGAAGCTCCAGGCGCACCGACGGAAGTACTCTTAGCCTCGCGGGGCGAAGATCCCGGCGAGCTCGTCTTTGCGTGCGCGGGTCATGAGCCGCGTCGCCTCGTCCTGAATCGAGGCGCCCTGGTGGCACACGAGGTACACCGCTTCGGAAATCGGCATCTCGACGCCCGTGCGCTCAGACAGCGTATGCACGGCCGCAGCGGTCCGGTAGCCTTCGGCCACAGCCTTTTGAGAGGCTACGATCTCCGCGGCGGACTTTCCGCTGGCGAGCTTCATCCCGAGTTGCCGATTGCGCGAGAGTTCTCCGTGGCAGGTGAGGGTGAGGTCACCTACGCCCGCGAGGCCGAGGAAGGTGAGCGGGTTTGCGCCGCGGGCGACGCCAAGCCGCGCGAGCTCCGCGAGACCGCGCGTCATGACGGCAGCAAGCGCCGAGGCGCCCATGCCGAGCCCGAAAGCGGCTCCACAGGCGACCGCGATCACGTTTTTGAGTGCTCCGCCGAGCTGAACGCCCACCACGTCGTCGCTGGCGTACACGCGAAGGAGCGGCGAGTGCAGGATGGCTTGTACGCGGCGTGCCGTTTCGATGTCGCCCGCCGCGAGGCTCACGTCGGCCGGCAGGCGGGAAGCTAGGTCCTTCGCGAAGCTCGGGCCGGAGAGATACGTCGCGTGCGCAGCATGATTCGGCAGAGTCTCAGCGAGCACCTCGCTCATCATCGCGAGGCTGTCTTGCTCGATGCCCTTGGCGGTCGAGGTGATGGCGGCGTTTGCCGGAATGTGCGGCTCGGCCTCCTTCGTCACGGATCGCATGAAGCCAGAGGGCACGGCGAGGAGCACCAGGTCGGCTCCGTGGAGCGCCTCTGCCATGTCGTTCGTGAACTCCATGTCAGCGGGAACGGGAAACCCAGGGAGATAGGTGGCGTTTTCGCCTTTCTCGGCAACCTGTTCCGGAAGCCCCTTGTCGAAGGCCCAGACCCGAACGCGGTGTCCGAGCGAGTGACTGTGAATGGCGAGCGCAGTACCGAATGCACCGGCTCCAAGGACGCTGACTTGGGTCATGGGGCGACGATACATCGCCTGCTAGAGTCCGCGCAATGACCACGCCATGCATCGAGCTGGCAGGTCCCTTTCGATATTACCCAGAGGTCGAGGAGTGAGGCATGCATGCCGTTTCTTTCAATGTTAGTGTTGCCGGCTTTCTTCTCGGAAAAGGCCTCGGACGCTTCACCGAATCTGCGCTATTCGGAGCGTTGAGTGGAGTCCGTTTCGGGGACGTGTCAGAGCCCTCCTTGCCGGGGGATGATTGGGTAAAGCTCGAGATTCTCGCTTCGGGCATTTGCGGCACGGACGTCTCGACCCTCACGTTCAACTCGAGCCCCAGCATGGAGCCCTTCGGGTCGTTTCCCGCAGTGCTTGGGCACGAGATCGTCGCTCGCGTCACCGATGTCGGTCCGGCCGTGAGGCGCGCAGAACCCGGGCAGCGGGTGTTGGTCGACCCCTTCGTCTCTTGCACCATGCGGGGCATCGAGCGCGCCTTGGCGTGCCCGTCTTGTGCGACCGAACGGCATGCCACCTGTGAGCGCGCCGGTGACGCGGGCCCACTCGATGTTTCGGGCGCTCCCGTTCGGCCCGGGACCATGGTCGGCTACCACGCGAGTTTCCCCGGAGGGTGGGGCGAACGGATGATCGCGCACGAGAGTCAGCTCTTCGCGATCGACGATGCGCTCTCCACACGATCCGCCG
>Ga0316187_10000632_pt1 | contig 28292 bp, 3 predicted proteins | sample CroRivburrow1_MG_FD_204927 | JGI IMG/M metagenome (GOLD analysis project Ga0316187, IMG submission 204927) | Coastal sediment microbial communities from Maine, United States - Cross River worm burrow 1 | ecosystem: Environmental > Aquatic > Marine > Coastal > Sediment | place: USA: Maine... | reverse complement strand
ACTTTTGCTTTACGCGGTTTTTGGCACATCACGTGCATTGGCGGTTGGTCCTGTCGCGGTGGTTAGCCTGATGACCGCTGCCGCCGTGAGTCAATTTGCAACGCAGGGTAGCCCGGAGTACCTGGGAGCCGCAGCGGCGCTCGCCATGATTTCAGGGTTGTTGCTGCTTGGCATGGGTCTCTTGCGGTTGGGGTTTCTGGCAAATTTTCTCAGCCATCCCGTTATCGCGGGATTTATTACGGCATCGGGAATACAAATTGCAACGAGCCAGCTTGGGCCGATGCTGGGCATTAAGCTGCACGGTGAAAATTTCGTTGACCTGGTAATCTCGTTGGCGCAAAACATCGTGCATTCAAATCTGTACACGGCGCTGATTGGATTTGCATCATTGGCATTTCTGCTGTGGGTGCGCCGGGGCCTCAAGCCGCTCCTGCTGCGCCTGGGACTCGGCGACCGGTCGGCAGGTATCATCGCAAAAGTGGGGCCTATCGCGGCTGTTGCCGTCACCACACTGGCGGTCTGGGGGCTGGGGCTTGCTGACCAGGGTGTCAAAATTGTTGGTAAGGTGCCACAGGGACTTCCCCAATTGACTTTGCCGCCATTCGAGATGGGGATGTGGCTGAGCATTCTTGTGCCGGCACTTTTGATTTCTATCGTCGGTTACGTGGAATCGATTTCTGTCGCTTTTACACTCGCGGCCAAAAAACGTCAGCGCGTTGATCCTGACCAGGAATTGATTGCCCTGGGCGCCTCCAATATCGGCTCAGCGGTTTCCGGTGGATTTCCTGTCACCGGTGGTTTCTCGCGATCCGTGGTCAACTTTGATGCCGGTGCAGAGACGCCAGCTGCTGGAGCTTTCACGGCGCTTGGAATTGCCATTGCTGCCCTGTTTCTGACGCCGTTACTGTTTTTCTTACCGAAAGCGACGCTTGGCGCCACTATATTTGTTGCCGTCATCAGCCTGGTAGATTTTTCCGTGCTCAGGCATGCATGGCATTATGCCCGGGCGGATGGCGCGGCGATGGCGGCCACAATCCTGCTTACCCTGCTCGATGGGGTGGAAACGGGTTTGCTGACTGGCGTGGGGCTATCAATTTTTCTGCATCTCTATCGCACATCGAGGCCACATGTTGCGGTCGTCGGCCAATTACCGGGGACTCAGCATTTTCGCAATGTGAAACGGCACGATGTCGTCATCGATCCCGAAGTGGTAACGCTGCGAGTGGATGCGAGCCTGTATTTTCCAAACGCTCGTTTTCTTGAAGAGCTGGTCAATGAAACGGTTGCGGCGCATACGCAGATTCGCCATCTCATTCTTCTTTGCTCGGCGGTGAACACAATTGATACCTCGGCGCTGGAAAGTCTTATTGCAATAAATCATCGCCTTCGGGATAGCGATATCAAACTGCATTTGTCCGAGGTGAAGGGGCCTGTCATGGATTCCCTGAAGCGCTCGCACTTGCTGCAGGAGCTAAGTGGTGAAGTTCACCTGACCCAGTTTGACGCGGTCTCGAGCATAAATCCCGAGCTGGGTCGCAGCACTCTCGATGCTCAGCGTGCTCAGGATGCGAAATCCGATAAAACACACACTTTATCCGCTTGATCGTCTGTTGAACTCTCACTCTTGATCCGCCAGTGTCCGCTTTTGGGAGGCGGGCAGATATGCCCACTCACATTACTCGTATGTAGCAATAATGTACCAACACAGCCTTAAATAAGGCTCATTTACACTCTTTATTACTACATTTTAAGATTGATCAAGATCGCAAGTAGTTGATTTATAATAACTTACCATTTTAACAGTGGAGCTACGAACCGAGCGGTCGGGAGTTCGAATCTCTCCAGGCGCGCCATCCATAAAAAAGCCCCCGTCAGGGGGTTTTTTTATGGATGGGGTACCTGCGGGATCAGATGAGAACTCCAGGTTCGACAAAATCGCCCGGAGCGATTTTGGACGCGCGCCAGCGCGGCCCCGCAGGGGTGCCGGGCAGGGACGCCCGGCACAATCTCTCCAGGCGTTCTGTGGGATCAGATGAGAACTCAAGGTTCGACAAATTCGCCAGGAGGCTGCTCTCGCGCGTCCCCGCGCTACGCGGCACAATCTCTCCCGGGTTGCCATAACAAAGACCTTCGAAAGAGAGCTGTTTATGCCTGCGCTAATATTTTTTCGAGGCGTCGCTTGCGTTTTATTATCTGTTGCTCGACTTCTCCGGCCTTATCGTTCATCCCCAGTTTTTGATAGCTGGCATGTATGCGTTCGAGAAGTTGCATCCAGGCGGGTGCGCGTCCCAGCGCCGCACAGTAATGTTCGAGCGCTAGCTGGTAGTCCCCCTCTGCAAATTCCAGGTCGCCAAGATATAACCTGGCAGTAGTCGCGTTCTTTTCTCCATTTGCGATTCGATTGAGCATCGCTTTGTTCTGTTCGAGTTTCCCGGGATCTGTCAATTGCCTGGCCGTTATGGCAAGCAGCACATCTTCATGTTGGGCATACTCGCCTGATTGCCTGGCCAACAAGGTTTGCGCCTGTTCAACTTTGCCGCAGGTGGAAAGTACCTGCGCCAATGCAACCAGGGCCTGTTGCCGATCCAACTGTCCAGGTTCAAGCCTTTCGAGAGCGGCGGTAAGCTGTTGTAGTGTACTTGCGTGCAGAGGTTTTTTCCGGTGCAGCAGACCAATTGAATCACGCGCAAGATTAAACCGGTAAGCACTGTCACGCGCGCAGGCCTTATCCAGCAGCCGGCTTTTCTCGTTGCTGTCGGCTGTGCCCAGCGCCAGTACGTAATAAGCGGGCGCCAGGTTCGGCAGGTCCTTGATCAACTGTTCACAGATCTGCTTTCCCTGGGCAAGCTTGCCGTCATCCATGCTGTGGATTGCCAGGGTCAAATTCCGATAGTAATCAGTCTCCGGGTTCCGACCCGTTATCAGGCTCTGGATGTAGTCACCGACAAAACCATATGCCACCGGTGTAAAGCCGCTACTGACCGCTTTCGAGATGGTCACCAGTGATGGATCTCCAAGCTGCTGCAGAATCGAATTGACAACTATCGCGGGATCGATCCATAACCGGTCCGCCGGCACCTCGACGAAATAATCGATATCGATATCCAGGTAGTAGCTATCGTCGATGCCGAGCGAAGCCAGTTCATCATAGTCACAGATAGTGATATCCAGTCCCATTAAGCTGCCACGTAACGTATTCCCGCCGACCTTTTGAAAGCCCATGAGTTCCTCAAAGCTGATGCCATCCATCTGCTGCATGTAGCTGATCAGGGCGTTCGAGTAGTTGCGTGGAATATGTGGTGGGGACACCCATATCAGGCGGTCAATCAACTTGAGCTGATGTGCCGCGTAAAGAAAGTTCTCTATTCCGAACGCATATCGAGTTGAAGGATTCAGGTGATCGGGCGCCTCCAGAGCCTTGACCTCGTCGAGACGGGTGCAGATTTTAAGTGCTGCTATCGCGTCGTCTGCGGTCTTCTGCAAATCGAGGTGTGCGTCCAGATAAACCGCGGTCCGGGGCGAATCATGCCGCTCCCACCATATCGGCAGGGTAGATGAATGTTCTTCAAACAGGTGAATATTGTTTTTATGGATCAATTTGCGTTGGCTCTCGGGCAATGCCTGGTGGTTTCCTGGCCGTAAATCGACCGATAGTAAAAGCGTTAGCGTTAATTGCCATCCCGAGCTTTAGCAGACCCCGAAGTGTCAGGACCAGGAGAGGGTTTGGACAGTCCTGTATTTCTCGTTCTAACTCATCCTGATTTTTTTTGGACACGGTAAAACCTTTGTGCAAGGGCATGATAGTTTGCATGTCGACAATCTGGATATCAATCAAATCGGCGGATGTCATCAACCGCTGGTATTCCTGGAAATCGCCCAGCATGGGAATTGCCCAGGTTTTACAAATGGGTTCTATCCATTGTCGCCGTTGTCCTGAATCCGATATATTCCTTGCCAGCCAGTCTTCACCGGCGAGTCGTCCACCGGGCTTCAAAACCCGGTAAACCTCGCGGAAAAAACTTTCCCGGTCTTCAAAGTGGCAGGCTGACTCAAAGAAAGTAACCACATCAAAACTATTGTCGGGATAAGGCAGCGTTTCCGCGTGACCTAGGTCAACCCGGATCCTGGCCTGTCGAGTGGCTGCCAGATGTTCGGCCATTTGCTTTTGCTCGGACACGGGAGTAAGCCCGACCGCTTCACATCCCCAGTGTAGATTGAGATGGCACAGCGTTGCGCCGATGCCGCAACCTACGTCCAGGACGCGATCATGCTCATTGAGATCTATCGATCTGGCGATATGGTCGATCATGCGAATCTGGTCCTGCGCCGAGACTTCGATGTTTTCTTCCAGATAGAAACCGGTATGCCAATGAATGCCCAAGAAGTCCAGATATAAAGGAATACATCGCCGATAGTATTCGTCGATCACTGTGCTGGGTACGAGCGCATCGGCTTCAATTAGCTCGACCAGTTCGTGGTCGCTTAGAGTGCTGACATCCATCCAGGTGTATACCATCGATAATGAGATGTGGGCCCGTCATTATTATTCATGTTCGATCCTCGACGAATTCAGGTGATGGGCAGCGAATTCGTGGGCCGATGACTCAGGGTATTATAAGGACTCATTTACGCCATCTCATTGTATTTAACCCAAATGGGGTAAATTAAAATAATCATTTTCCCGTGCTTATTATAAATCAACAGGTTAACGAGATTGTCCTTAGATTATCTTTCAACCCGTGTTGACTTCAAATAGACAGGGGCGCAGAATCATCCTCATAAATGTGAACTTTTTACCATTTGCGGCAAGTTGCAACAACCTGTAGCAGACGGAAATACAGTGTGTGAGCCACAGTTTTGTAACTTGAAAGCACTGTAGATGGTTAAAGGTTCATTACAAAAATAACGATGCTTAGGGTAGGAGATAACGCCCTGTGCTCGGTGTCATCGGCGCTGACGCACCGGTAAGGGGCTGTAGTATTATCTGGTTACGAAGCAGGTTATCGGATCGTTTCGTAACAATAAAAGGAGGAAGGATATGTCGACCCAACTACTATTTTACAAGGAAGCTATTCCGGTTTCGAAGGAACAGCACGCCTCACTCTCGATAGATACCACCCAGGACTACAGCTTCGCCAGCGGAGTTAACTCGGTCCCGCTCACCGCCACCGAATTCCCGTTTGCGGCCCGTGACTACGTCATCGTCTTCGCCGGTCAGGAAACCCCGATGCCAGCGGCTATTCTGGGTGTACAACAGGACAAGAACATATTCGTTTCCTCTGAGGGCAAATGGGAAGGACGCTATATCCCGGCTTTTGTACGGCGCTATCCGTTCGTTTTTTCCAGCAATGAAGACAGTTCTACTTTTACCCTGTGTGTAGATAAGGGGTTCAAGGGGCTGAACGAGGAGGATCGCGGTGAGAAACTGTTCAGCGATGCGGGTGAAAATACGCCCTATCTCGACAAGATGCTTAATTTTCTGCAGGAGTACCAACTCCAGTTTCAGCGCACGCAGGCCTTCTGCAAGCAGCTGAAGGAACTGGACTTACTGGAGACCATGCAGGCGCATATCAGTATGCCGACCGGCAACCAGCAATCCCTGACCGGTTTCCAGGTCATCAACCGTGATCGACTCAAGGCGCTGGATGGTAACAAGCTTGCCGAGCTGGCCAAGTCCGACGCGCTCGAACTGGCATATCTGCACCTGCAATCGATGAATAATTTTTCTGTGATGGTCGAACAGGCCGGCACAGGTAGTACCAGGAGTAATTAATGGTATAGAGCGTACTTCGATTGTTGCGCGAGCTTTACCTGTAAAGCCGATGTAATTTTCAAAGAGTACAGTTTTAACCAGAAGAAAAACGGCTATCCACCATGGGGATAGGCCGTTGCAATAAATATCCAACGGATGAACGGCGGTATTGCCGGCATCGAGGTGGATTAACGAATCTAAAGGGGGATTCGTAATGGCATATCCATTTGGCGCACCGCCAGAGTCGAATGGGCAGGGGTGGTTTTCACCACATCGTCAGCTGAAGAAACTGATATCTGCCCTCCTGCCGCAAGCAAAAAGATTTACACCCACCACCGAGGCCCGATCGCGACCTCGAAAACTACAGTTCGAACCCCTTGAACCCCGGCTACTTTTGTCGGCTGATTTAGCTTTTATGGCAGATCCTGGCGGAAGTGATCTGACCGTAAAGCTCGATACGATCGATGATATCGAAACCGTGGTTATTATCGATAACGACATTGCTGACCCTGCAGCAAAAATAGTCGCGAGCCAGGCTCTTGGAGACGGGGACTGGTCGGTCCGCATTACCGGTGGACTCGGCGATGATCATCTAACGGTGGACATGAACAATCCCTTTATTGTTCCGATCCGTTTTGATGACATCAGTGCTGTCGATAATGACACGCTCGCCCTGACCGGTGCCCTGAATAATGCCTGGACTTTAACGGGCGCCAATGAGGGTCAAGTTGACACGGGTGTCAATCAACCTGAAGTCGGCAACGTTGGCTTCACCGGAATCGAGCATTTGCTCGGTGGCGCGGGTGCGGATAGTTTCCAGTTTAGCGGCGGCAGTGTGACCTCGATCGATGGTGGAGTAGGAAATGACAAGCTCGATCTGTCGGCGGACACTACCGGTGTCACGGTCGACCTGACCGCGGGCACGGCTGATTACGCGGGTTTTATATCCTCGATCGAGAGCGTGGAAACGGGTTCGGGCGATGACACCATCATTGGCGCTTTGAATCCGGTAGTGCTGAATACCGGGTCTGGCAACGATACACTCGACTACTCGGTGCAAACCGCATCGCTAACCCTCGATTTGAGCAGCGGCGACCTGCTGGGCATCGAATCGATTCTGGGAGGTGCCGGCACCGATACCCTGATGGGCTATGCCACAGACACAACCTGGAACATAACGGGCGCCGACTCGGGTGATGTTGAGGGCCTGTCTTTCAGTAGTTTCGAAAACCTAAGCGGTGCAGTTGATAACGAGGATACCTTTGTAATAACTGCCAGTGGCAGTCTGAGTGGCGTCATGGATGGCGGCGATGCTGGCTTTGACACGCTGGTCCTCGATGGTGGCACCTATGATTCCGTTGTCTATAGTGCAAGCGGGCCAAATTCCGGAATCATCGTCCGAGATGGCGAATTGATAACCTATGATGGCCTCGAACCAATCATCGATACTTCGACAGTGGCTGACCGGGTCATTTCGACCCAGGGCCTGCTCCCACCCACTATCGAGGAATTGGGCTTGCTCGGTGACGATCGTGATGACCGCGCTCAGTTGACGGATAACGGTACCACGTTGACATTGGCACATGACGCGACGCTGGGTGACCCGACTATTCCGATTCCAACCTTTGAATCGGTAACCTTTAATGATCCGACTAATAGCCTGACGATTAATCTGGGTGGCGATTTGGGCGTCCCGTTCCTGAGCAAGGACGTGTTGAGAATAAACTCCTTCGATGTGGCTGGAATCGATCTGACAATTAACGGCGAGGATGGCAAGGATGAGGTCATCGTGTCGGGCGCTATAACCGCCGATGATCTGACCATTAATGCCGAAAAAATAACCATCACTTCTGCCGTTAACGCGAGTAATATCATCCTCACTTCGCAGGCCGATGATGACGGTTCGGTGGTGCCGATGGGTGAACTTGGCGGCCTCTTCGATGGTCTTTTTGTTGCCGTTCCCGAGGCAGTCATCGATTTGACCGGCAGTAATATAACCGCCACCGGAACCGCCATGCTGGCGGCTACCGCAACGGTGAATATCGCCGCTACACCATCGTCACTGGGTGGTGCGCTGGATGTGAGTCTGCTGACAATCCTGCCGACGGCAAATGTAATTTTCAATAATACGACCTTCTCCGCGGCTAATTTGACCGCCGGCGCCAACGTCAACGTCACCGCGGCCTTCCAGGATGACGCAGATGGTTCGGATACTGATACGACTTCTGACGCTGCAGTAACCGTCGTGGTAATCGAAGGCGGTGGTGCCAATACCAGAGTTCAGGGAACCAGCAACCTTTCGGTGTCCGGTGACGTCGCGCTGAACGCGGGTGTTATTTTGAATGTAACCAGCACAGCTGATGGTTCGGCGGTGGGCGCGGCGGGTGCCACGCTGGCGGTTACCGAAGTCGGCGTCGATAGCAGGGTATTCGTGACAGATAGCGCCCGCATCGGCGGCATCCTGAGCGATGATCCCGACAGCGTAACCCTGAATGCGACGCGGAATGCAACCATAGCAACATCATCGACCTCGACTTCCGGCGGTGCGGACAGTTCGGCGATGGGTGATAACGAATCCGAAAAAAGGCTTACGGATCCAAACCAGGATAGCGACACCAGCGATCAGGCTGAGACCAGCGAAGGTTCAATCAGCTTGGCCGGCGCCGTAGTGGTATCGATTTTCCTGCCGACCACTGAAGCCTATATAGACACCTCCGGTAGCATTACCACTGCCGGCGCACTCAATGTCACCGCAAGTGCCACCGACAGCGTCACGGCAACCGCCGATGGATCGAACACTGGTGATAGCGGTACTGGTGTCGGAATCGGTGTGGCTTTTGCCTTTACCGACGTCGATACCAGGGCTTACCTTGGCGGCATGGGAAGTTTTGCTGCTAACGCCATCAATGTGGGCGCGACCCTGGCGGCAGGAAATACCTATAAAGCCTCGGCGAAAGCCGGAGCCGGTGACGGTAGTAAGACCGGTATCGCCGGGTCGTTGAGCATTAACATCGTTGACACCCTGACCGAAGCGATGGTTGCCAACGGCGCCATCATCGATGTAAACAGTAGTGACCTGACACTCGATGCCAAGTCGACAACTGGCGTGGTTACCGAGGCTTCACCGAGTAAAGGGAGTGGCACGGGCACCGATTTGGGTATCGGTGCTTCGGTTGCGTTGAGCTTCGTCACCAATACGGCGCATGCGGGGGTCGGCAACACGGCTCAGCTAACCGACGTTGACGACATCACTATCAAAGCCAACGCCAGCCACCAGGTCAGTACCAAGGCAGAGGGCGGCGCCAGCGGCAGCGGCACCACATTGGGCGGTGCATTCGCACTGGCATTAATAGACAACACAACCATTGCCGATGTGGGTACCGGGTCCACGCTAATGGTTGGCGGAGCACTGAGTGCCACCGCCGATCATCGCGGCATCGCCACCACCACGGCTGATGGCAGTGCGCTCGGAGGCGACACCGCTATCGGTGCCGCTATCGGCCTGAGTTTTGTCGATGACACGGCGCTGGCTACTACCGGACGCGATATTACTGCAGACGGTGATCTCGACTTTGCGGCTCGTCTGACCGGTGACAGCGTAACTATTGCGCGGGCCTCGGCGGCAGGCGCAGATTCGGAAGAAGAGGGCACCGGTGGTTCGTCCGAAACCCAGAAGACTGAAAAAGTCGGATTTGCCAACAATAAATCAGGAAAAGCCGGCACCTCTGATGAAAAGTCAGTTAGCGAAACCGCCAACACTGACGGTGAAACGGGCGACAGTGGCAGTGACGTTAGTGTCGCCGCTGCATTGGCGCTGAACGTCGCCGATGCCAGAGCCTCGGCCCGGGTCGACGGTGTGACTCTCATTGCCGACAACGACCTGAGCGCAGGTGGGGCATTGACGCTGACTTCCGCCAACAATATGGATGCGGCCGCGATCGCCGATGGCAGCGCGGCTGAAGGCAGCTCCACGACTGCGGTGGGTATTGCGGTTGCGATCAACATCGGCAATATGACCAATGAAGCAGTTATCGGCTCAGGCGCTAATGTAACCGCCACCGGGATTACGCTTTCGGCCACGATGCAGGCAGCCGAACACGCTGTCGTACCTGCCGCGGCGCAGATTGTCGATACCACGGGCAACACAATTTTCGTCGGTAACGTAGACGATCTGTCAACCGGTGATGAAGTGGTTTACGACAATGGTGGTGGCACCGATATTGACGGGCTGACCGATGATGATGGCACCACCAAGTACTATGTTATCAAGCAGGATGCTGGCAAGATCCAACTCGCCACATCGCTGGCCAATGCCAATGCCGGTACCGCTATTAACCTCATGGATCAGGGTTCGGGTGACACCCACAAACTTGAGCGTACCGACAAGGATGACATCACTTTTGATCCGGACGGCGCACGTGCAGAATTGAATGAAGTCGCGGGCCTCAATACCGGTGACGCCGTGGTTTACAGCAGCGGTTCCGGTGGTGATATCGGCGGCCTGACCGATGGCAAGACTTATTATGCGATCGTCCACGAGAGCGGCAAACTGGGACTTGCCAGTTCGCGTGCCGACGCACTGAAGGGCAAGGCCATTAGCCTGACCGGTGTCGGTTCCGGTACAGAGCATAAGCTGACCGAATCTACCCACAGTTTTGGCGCTACCGCTACTTCAGGTGCCAGCGGCGATGATAATGGCGTGGCAGGCTCATTTGCACTCAGTGTAGCCAAAAATACGATCACCGAAGCGGCGCTCAAGTCCGGCTCGACCGTCGATGCGCGCGACGACGGCGATGTCGTACTCACCGCGGCAAGCAAGTCGGAAAGCCATGTTGCCGGTAAAGCCAACGCCAAGGGCAGTAACGTGGGTGTTGGACTATCCTTCGGCATCAATGTCGTCGATAACGTCACCGAAACCGAGTTAGAAAACAGTGCCGTTCTGAATAACGGTAATGACGTGACTTTGAGTGCGAGCGGAAGTCACCAGACTTCGACCCTGGCCGAGTCCGGAGCCGAGGCTCCCGGCGGTAGCGCTGTTGGTGGCGCGGTCGCTATTACGGTTGCGGACAGCAAGACCAGGGCCCAGTTGGGCACAGGTTCTGGCCTCGATATCGCTGGATCCTTTAGCGCAGTCGCTGACCATCATGGCACGAGCAAGACCACGGCTGACGGTGAAGCGCTTGCCGAGAATGCGGGCATCGGTGCGGCGATTTCTCTTGGTTTTGTCGACGATACTGCGAGCGCAACCACGGCTCGAAATATTACTGCCGATGACCATATTACCCTGGAGGCAAATGCCAATGGTTCTAGCGAAGTAATCGCCAAGGCCAGCGCGGCCGGCGCCAAAAGCGACGATGGAGGCAATTCGACTGCCGACGACCAAAAGGGTAAACAAAAAAGCCTGGCAGATAGCAAGTCTGGCAAGACTAATGATTCAGGAACTTCTGCGCAGACCAGCGGTGGCGGCAATGTCAGCGTCGCGGCCTCGCTAGCGCTTAACGTGTCTTCGGCAACTGCACTTGCGACTATTCCTGATGGCAGTCTGACAATCACGGCCGATGACGATAACGACAATGTTGGCACGCTGTCTCTGATGACTACCAACAATATGGGGGGTATCGCCGATGCACTCGGCACGGCCAAAACCACCAGCGGCGGCTTTTCGGTAGGACTCGCAGTTGCCATCAACGTTACCGACATGATCAATGAATCATCGATTGGTGACGGCGCCACGATCGATGTACACGGACTGACCCTCAGCTCTGAAATGAAACAAATCGATGTCGCTATCAAGGCCAGGGAGCTCGACACTATCGACCTCGAAAAGGACACGATTTTTGTCGATGAAGGCAATATCGGCGGTCTCTTCGGATTGAAGGACGGCGACGAAGTCATTTATACAAACCTCGGTCTACTTAGTGGTGATACCGATATCGGCGGCTTGAATACTACCACCACTTACAAGGTTAAGGTTGTTGGTACCGACAAGATTAAGCTCGTCGATACCTCGACCGACGAAGTTATCGATCTCACCTCCGGGGGAACTGGCGATAGGCATGAGTTTGTTCGATTGCCGGAGGTTTCGCCGGTAGTGCTTCCCGCTCTCGTGGAAGTCGATGCCGAGGGCAAACGATATTGGCTTGGTGACGCCGGTAAAATCCAGACCGGCGAAGCGGTTCACCACAGTGGCACCGATATCGGCGGACTCGCAGATGACACCACTTACTATGCCATCGTCAAGGACGATGGGCGTCTCGAGCTTGCCAGCACGCGCGAAAACGCGATCAAGGCAAACGAAGTCCAGCTGACCAGTGTTGGTTCCGGATCGCTAGCCGACAAAACTCATAGTTTTAATGCGAAGAGTAAAGCTGGCGCCAGTGGCGGCGATATCGGGGTTGCGGGATCGGTGGCAATAAACATCGCTGATACCGAAACGAAAGCTGTCGTGGGGCTAGATCATAACGATTCGGTCGATGACGGCCCGGTAACGCTGACCCTCGGTGGCGGTGACGTAACGATCAAGGCGGAAAACGTCACCGCGAACAGCGTTGAAGCCAGGCACGCCAAGACGGGTGGCTCGAATGTGGGTGTAGGTGCATCCGTAGGACTCAATATTGCGCTCAACGACACTATCGCCGAAATTGAGGATGGTGAGCGTATTTTGAATAGCAGTAAGGCTGCCGACTTCCTGGTCACGGCGGATTCTGACAGCGTGGTGCTGACCACGGCCGAGGCCGGTTCGGCCGGTAGTACCGCGATCGGTGGGGGTATCAGTATTGCGGTCGTGGAAAATTTCACTCGGGCACGCATTGGCAGCGACGATGGGACCTTTGCTGGTGATGATGCCGCAATCATGCTGACCGGCAACCTGGCCGCGAAGGCGACCCATGGTAATTTCGTGTATACGCTTTCAAACGGCGAAGCTGCCGGCGACTCCGCCGGTATCGGTGTTTCACTGTCACTCAATATCGTGACCGATGACAGCCGTGCCTCGATCGGGCGCAACTTTAGTGGTGCTGCCAATGTCGACGTCATTGCCACCTCAATCGTCTCGTCGACAGCTGAATCCAAGGCCAGCGCTGCTGGTGAGTCGAAAAATGAGACAGACGGCGACGATACGTCCCCTGAAAAAGCTGACTCCGACCAGCAAACAACCAACCAGACTGACTACGCCAATTCGAAGAAAGGCGGTACTGCGAAAGCGCCGACTCAAAACAGTGACAGTTCACAGTCTACCGCCAACGACAATGCCAGCTCGCAGTCGAATAACAGCGCATCGAGCGGCGGCGTAAGCGTCGCTGCGACGATTGCCGTCAACTTTGTCGATATCGATAACCTTGCAACCATCGATGAGGGTGTTGTCATCGGCGCCACGGGTGATTTAACAGTTGAGGCCACCAGCCTCACCAAAGCCGAGGCCATGGGAACGGCATTATCGACCAATACCGATTCCGATACCGGTGTTGCCGCGGCGGTCGCGATCAACATTGCTTTGATCGGAAATGTCGCTACCGTCGGTAGCAATGCCAACCTGACGGCCGGTAGCATCAGCGTCAAGGCAGTCACACCAACCGGCAAAAAGAATCTCTTTCAGTCGCGTGCCCTGGCCGGCGCCGCCTCGAGTGGTACCGCGGTGGGTGGTTCTGTTTCGGTCAATTATATCGATAGCAATGCTGCCGCCACGGTCGGGAATAACGCGACTCTGCTGGCCAATACCGGCAATGTCGACATTAACGCCTCCAGCCACAATGAAATTCAGAATCTCGCTGGTGGTGCCGCCATCAGCACGAAAGGTGGCACCGGTGTAGGTGTTGCTGTCGCGATTAACATTGCCAATGAAATCACCACGACTGCGACCATCGAGCACGATGCGACGGTTACCGCCAGTGCCGGTTCGATCACCGTCAAAGCCGATTCGAGTTTTGTGCCCAAGACCGAAAATCTGCCGGTGATCGGCGATGTGGCGATCACCAGTTTTGCCGCCGGCATCGCCGGCAGCTCGGGTGGCAGCGTGATTGGCGGCTCGGCCAGCGTCAATGTCATAATCATGCGTACCGAAGCGTCGATTGGCAGCGACGCTACCCTGAACGCCGATCAAAACATAACCGTTGAGGCCACCGATGTATTCCACTTATTCAGTGCATCTGGCGGCCTTGCGGCAACCTCCGGCGGTTCCGGTGTTGGCATTGGCATCGACGTCGGCGTCATCCAGCGTCACGCCTCGGCAAAAGTCGGTTCTGGCGCTGATCTCACCGCGACTAACGGCGATATTCTTGTCAATGCTAATTCCGACGACGAGGTCACCTCGATCGCCGGCTCTTTTGGCCTGAGCGGCGGTAGTGTAGGTGTTGCGGGTTCAATATCCGTACAGGTTCTCGATGCCAGCACGCGTGCCTACACCGAGGATGCACCGACTGTAGCAGGTGGGACCTTGACCGCCACAGGCGGCGATGTTTCTGTGACTGCCAATAGTGATCTGAATGCGTTGATGATAGCCGGTGCACTGGGTGCTTCCAGCGGTGCCGGTGTCGGCGTTGCCAATACGACGCTGGTGCATACCGAAACTGTCGAAGCCCGTATCGGCGATAACAGTGTCGTCAATTCTGCTGGTGTCAACGGCGTTACTGTAAGTGCCACGTCGACCGAGGAAATTATTTCGATTACCGCAGCCGGCGGGGCCGCAAGTTCTGTGGGTATTGCGGTTGCCCCCACGATTATCGTGTTGCATGAAACCACCGAGGCATCGATTGGTCGTAGTGCCGAGGTTAATGCCCAGAATGGGCTTGCCGCGGGCGTACCTGACCTGGTTGTTGAAGCGACGGATGACACCACTATAATTTCCGTCGCCGGATCGGTCGGTGCGGCCGGCGCAGTGGGTGTTGCCGTCGGCGCTGACGTTCTGTCATTGGTGAAAAACACCAACGCTTTTATCGACTCGGGCGTTAACTCGAGTGTCGATGGGGATATTGACGTTAACGCCCGCTCGGACGAGGATGTTACTTCGGTTGCAGCCGGTATTGCCGTTGGTGGCGCAGCCGGCGTCGGTGTCAATGCCAGCGTGCATGTGATGAATCTCGAAACCCGTGCCTTTATCGGGGATGACCCCGATGATTCGGCGCTCAGTGCAGGCGCGGGCGATGTACATGCGCTCGGAACCGTTCGGGTTTCGGCCGATGACCGCACCGAAATGGATAAGGTGGTCGCGACCGTCGCGGTCGGCGGCAGTGCCGGCGTCGGCGCGGCAGCCACAGTCAGCGTTATCGACAAGAACACTTCGGCCTTCATCGGCGCCGGCGCCTCCGTGACCGGTGACGGCCAAACCGCAGGCCTGTCGTCCGCCACTGGAGCCTTCGGCGTCAGTTTTGTCGCCGAAGCGAATAGCCCCGCGACCAAACCCAAAGCAAGTTTCGATTCTGTTGACGTAAATGTTGCTAATGACACCATAGATATTGGCGCTAGTGGACTTTCGACCGGTGACTATGTGACTTATCGCAAGGGTGTTACCGAAGGCAATACCACCATGGTCGGTCCCGACGGTCCGGATGACGATGCGCTAGATGACGAACTCGATGGCCGCAATTTTTACGTAAATGTTAGCGGCAGCACCGCCAAACTGTACGATACCAGGGCAAATGCGATAGCCAACGGGGCCGAGGGCCTGGTCGATATCAAGAGTGCCGGCACGGGCACTGGACATGCACTCGATCCAGCTGTGGAGATCCTCGAAGCCCAGGATGCCAGGGACCAGAGCGCCAGTAGCCTGCAGAGTGGCGGCGAAGTGAATTCTCCGAATGTTGCCAGTGTCGATACCAATGGCGACGATGCCGGTGGTACTACCAATCCGGCCTTGACTGGTCAGCGGCTATTGACCCCAACCACTGTCATGGTGCAAGGGGTGGCGATATCCGCGACCAGCACAGATGATATCGAAACTTATTCTGCGGCTATCGGTGGCGGCACCGTCGGTGTTGCGGTCGCGGCTGCGGTCAATGTGGTCAATGTCGACACCAGTGCTTATATCGGCGATTCGGCCCAGGTCAACGTCGATCAGAGCGGCGCTGCCATCGGTCAGGACGTCAGCGTTGGTGCCGGCAGCGATTTCCATCACGTGGCGCTGGCTGCAGGTGCTGGTTTCGGCGCCGTGGGTGTGGCGCCGGGTATCGATGTTACGGTACTCACGGTAGACACAGCCGCCACGATTGGTACCGGCGCAGATGTCTGGGCCAAGGATGATGTGCGTGTCGAAGCCCATGCTTCCGAAGACGTGCTGATGGTCGGCATGGGTATTGCCGCGGGCACGGTCGGTGTCGGTGGTGGGGTCAGTGTTTTGAGCATCAGCAATACCACCTATGCGTCGATTCTGGGTACGGCGAACGCTGGCGGCGACGTCGAAGTCAATGCGTCCGACGATACCGAGATCCTGATGATCAGCGGCGGCCTTGGCGCAGGTTTCGTCGGTGTCGGCGCATCCGTCGGCGTGACTGTTCTCAACAAGGATACCCAGGCATTTGTTGCCGATAATGCAACGATCAACGCCAATGGTGCAGGCATCGGCAGTACTGCTGGTGTTTATGACGGCAGCCTGACCGGCGGTGATACCGCCAGTGGCTTCGATACTGACCTTGCCGGCCGTAATGGCCTGATCGTCCAGGCCACCTCCAGCGAAGACCTGCTGCATATCGGGGTTGCGGCCGGCGCGGGATTCGTCGGCGTGTCTGGCGCGGTGACGGTTAGCGTTATCAATTCCAGCACCCAGGCCTGGATCGGTGATGCCGATATCAACCAGCTTCCCGGCAATCCCGGCGCTGATGCTGAACAGGGCGTATATGTCAATGCCGCCAACGAATTCCGCGCCACGACTTTTGCCGGGGCGATTGCCGGTGGCTTCGTCGGTGTCGGCGCTGCGGTCGATGTGGGCGTGGTGAACAATAACGTTAGCGCCCAGATACGAGATGGCGCCAGGGTGACAGCGAAGAAAAACATCGAGGTCAATGCGCTCGGCATCAAGGAAATCGATGGTTACGTCATCGCTGGCGCCGGTGGCGTTGTCGGTGTGGCCGGCGCGGTTTCGGTCTGGTCGATTGGCTCGCCACTGTCGCAGAATTATTCCGACAACAATGAAGACGGTTCGCAGAAGAATTCAGCGAACGCACTGTCGGCCGAAGGTACCAGCCTGACCGCCGATGAGGATGCGGCACAACAGGGTGAAAATGCTTCGGATGAAGTCGGTAGCCAGCTGAATGGCGCTTTTGGTCCCACGCCGCCAGCGGATCCTAACGCTAACAAGAGTAGTGATGGGCGCCTGGCCGGCATTGTCAACAGCGGCGCGGCCAGTCTGAGTGCCAGCAGACCCTCTGCCACAGACGTGGCCTCGGCATTGGCGGCGACCCCGCCGGTAACCCAGGGAACATCGGCTATCATATCCAGCAACACGAATACCACGGCCGATGGGTCGATTACGGTTAATGCAGTTGAAGATCTCAATCTCAACATAACTGCCGGCGGCGCCGCGGTCGGCGTGGTAGGCGCGGGCGCGGGTATCAGCGTGGTATCAATCGCCTCCAATGTTTCCGCCACGGCCGGCGGTACCATGAGTGCAGGTGGTACGCTCAAGGTTTATGGCGGCCTCGACGAGGACGTCAACGTGCTTGCGCTCGCCGGCGGCGGTGGCCTGATCGGCCTCGGCGCTGCGGTTGCGGTGGTCAATGATTCGAGTACCGCGAGTGCGGGTATCTCGGCCAGCGCGACGATTACTCAGGCCGGGTTGATTGATATCGACGCGGTCTCTGACCAGACATTTACCATTTTGACGCCGACCGTGACGGTTGGTGCCGGCGCTATCGGTGCCTCGTTCACCAAGCTCTCGGTCGATAACTCGGCCCCGGACGTTAACGAAACCTGGGCTTATGTTGGCGATAATGCCCAGATTGGTCAGGGTGCGGGCGTGGTTGGCGCAATGAACGTTACCGCCACGTCGAACATAGACGCTACCGGTACAGCCTTCGGACTCAGCGTCGGTGCAATTGCCGGCAGTATTAACTTCTCGTTAGTCGATGTGTCACCATCGGTCAGAGCGGAAATTGGCGCCGGCGCCGATGTCGAGACCACTGGTGCTGTTACGGTTGACGCCGAATCGCACATGGCAGCAAAAGCCAAGGTGGAGGGTTTTGCCGGCGGTGGCGGAGCGCTCGCCGGTTCGTTTGCATTTGCGACGCTGACACCGACGATTGCTTCTTCCCTGGGAAGCGGCGCCAATGTGACAACCAATAACGGGCAGGTAAGATTCCGTGCACGTCATAATGTCGGTGATGTCACCGGCGCCAAGGCAGACGCGCTGGCCGGTTCGGGCGGTGTTTTGATCGGCGCGTCGGGGGCGGTTGCGATTTCCGATGCCTCGGCCACGCTCGAGACCGCGGTCAACGGTAACATCTTTTCCACCGATGGCGCTGCCGTTATTACCGGCGAAGCAGTTAACAAGAGTGAGGCGACCGCGGCCGGCGTTGCACTCGGCACCGTCGGTGTCGGACTCAGCGTCAGCGACGCGCATACCGGCGGCAGCGTCGATGTGCATTCCGATGCCACCATTTCGGCGCAATCACTGAGTTTGACCGCCAAGGCTACCAACACAGCCGATGCCGAAACCTTCGCGCTTGCCGGTGGATTGATTGCGGCGGGCATCAATTACGCGCAAGCCGATATCGATACAACCGTCAAGGCACGCCTGGGTTCGTCCGCCATTGTTTCGACCGAGGACGATGTACTGATCCAGGCCACGGCAACTAATGTCGGTCTGGCCGAAGGTCATGGAGTCACCGTGGCAGGGATCGCCATTGGCGGTATGGTTGCTGCTGTTGATATTGGCGCCGGCAGCGGTGTCGTTGAAGTAGAGGCTTCGCTAGCCGACGGCGCCGAGATCACCGATGCCCGCTTCGTCACCATAAAGGCAATCAGCACTACCGATGCCATTGCCCAGGGCGAATCGGCCGGCGGCGGCCTGATCAGTGTCACCGGTGCGGATGTCTCTACCGACAGCGATCAGACCGCCAGGGTCTATATCGGTGTTGGCTCGAAGATTACATCGGAAGCGGTGAACCTGCAGTCGACCAATACGCATAACCAGGATACCCGGTCCGACGCACTGTCGATCGGTCTGGCCACAGGCGGCGGCGCTTTGGCGAGTAACACCGCGACCGGCGACTCCAGGATCGATATCGGGGCCAATGCCGAGATCACGGCGATCAACATCGCGGTGAGTGCGAAAAACGTATTTAACAAGGATTATTTTGACGACCTGGGCATTATTAACCTGAAATCGGCTACTGCGGCTGTGGGCAGCATCTCCGTCTTGCTCAGCGACACCAACGTTGGCGACGATGTCAATCCCTTCGATGCCAGGATAACGGTCGGCAATAACGCCAAGATACTGTCGGTCGGCAATAACGCCGATCCGGGCCTGATAAGGCTGGAGGCATTCACCGACGTTCTTGCCCTCGACACGGTCGAAGTCGAAGCTTATGGAATTGTTGGTGTCACGCTTGGCAGCTCGGACATCGAAATCGATTCGAAGTCCAGCGTCGATGTTCAGGGCGGCACTATCAAGAGCAATGCCGGTGACGTGAACATTACGACGCGCACCAACGGCTACGCTCGCACCGACACCAATGCGACTATCGCGGTCGCGCTGACCGGAGCGGGTGGTTCGAATAGTTACACCGATATTGATACCAGCAACGACATCACGTTGAATAATGCCAACGTCAAGGGTAGCGATGTCTACCTGTATGCCGGCCGCGATGCCGGTGGGCAGGTCAATATCAGCAACGGTTATGCCAACTCCAACGTTCAGGCTTACTCGTTGCTGCCATCACTTGGTGTGCCGATTGCAAGCGTCACGCTTGCCGAACATAACAACATTTCGGTGCAGGGAACGTCCAATATCACGTCGTTACAGAACATCACGATGCGTACCATCGAAGGCATCGGTGGTGACGAACGCGGTCAAGAAAGTGGTGATGTGCTGTCACTGTCACTTCTACCCTACGGTGTTTCGGTGGATGACAATGCCAACACCAGTAGCAGCAACACGGTCTCTGTAGGCTCGTCGGCCAAGGTCGAAGCGGGTGTTAACAACCAGTCTCTGATGTATATCGAACCGCTGACGCTGAGTGGGGCCAACTTTGACATCCCTGAGTTGGCCAACAAAGAGTTGACTTCGATCCAGCGCGCCGCGTTGATGGCGGGTAACGCCGTCGATCTGAGCGCCGATCAAAAAATTGCGTTGGGACTCGATCCGGACATCGCCTACGAGTTCGCGCCGCTTAACCTCGACGCGATTCCGTTCAGCATCAGTACCGGTACCGTGGTCGAGGTGATAGCCGGGTCCAATAATGGCGGCATCGTGGGAGACTTTTATCAATGGAAGCCGGTGTCCGACCTGTCTACCGAGATTATCCTCGAGAATGAAAATTTCGCCGATAGCACGCGCTGGCTGCACCTTAGTGTTGACGGCAGCGGCAATCCGATCGCGCTCAATGCCGACGGTGATCCCATACTCGATCCGGTTGCGGTAACGATCTACCAGAGTAATGCGACGGATACCATCCGCAGCGCGCTGCTCAACAAGTTTTACGTCGTCAAGTCGGCCGAAATCGACGCGCCGACCATTATCTACAAGAACCTCGGCAACGTGTTGATCGAGCAGCGCGACAAGGTATTGGCGTGGATGGCCAGTCACGGCTCCGACGCCGAGGCAATAGCGCGCTACCAGGTACAGCTCGAACTGATCGAAGATGCGCTTGAAGAACTTGGCCTGCTCGACGACGCCGATCCGATTACTCCGGGAATTCAGCCATCGATCAAGCGCGAACTCGATATCCTGTTCGTGCAAATGCCCGACATTTACGCCGCGCCGGGCTCGGTGTTCATCGAGGCCGATTCGTTGTCGTCCAGTATCGATTACACGGGTTCGGACGCCAACGTACTGGCACGCGCCGGGGCCTCGATCGAAATTCTGAATAATTCGCCGTTCACGATGAACGTCAACGATGCCGTCATCCGCGATTCCAGGGTCGTGACCAACGTCAACGGCGAGTACACCGTACTCAACCCGGGTAACGTGTTTTTCAATAACTCTTCCTTGACCGGTATAGGCCCCGATACTTCAGACAAGGAAATTTTCATCGTCCAGCAGAAGCTTTCGGGTACCTATGATCTGGGCACCCTGCCGAAGTCCGGTTTTGACCAGGATATGTATATTATTGGCGATGTCATCAACGAGACCGGCCTGGTCAGCATCGATAACAGGGAGGGCAGTATCACGGTCTCGGGTGAGATACGCGGTAATCCCGTGCAAATCTTCGCGGCCAAGGATTTTACACTGAACAGCGACGACTGGTTCCATAACAGGGATCCGCGGCAGTTTCTTAACAAGTTTGACGCACTGCGCGCACTCGTCTTCAACGATTCGGGCAGCTATATGGAGCAATCCTACGGCAACGCCAGCAACGTGGGAGGATTGGACCTTGATGCGGAGCTTAACCCGACCGATCCGGACGACAGGGCCAAGATTCTGGCACAGGGAACGATTGCAATCACGGCGCGCTTTCTCGATATCAACGGCTTGATACAAAGTGGCGCGCAGAACGTCGAGCTGCACATCGACGGCAGTTTCACGCCCGACGCGACCGGTCTGCTTTCCGATGAGAATGGCAAGCCGATGGATGGCGTGGATTTCGGCACCGAAGGCATTCCAGTTAATGCATACTTCGATCCGGTGCAAAATTCCATTGTTGTCCGCGACCTGGTGCCCGAGGGCGGACGCGTGATTCTCGCCGGTCAGATTCTGAGCACCGGTGGCGGCGAGGTCAGGGTGGCCCACGGGTTCACCAACGTCAATATTACCAATACCAGCAACTACGATCTGATCGTCAACCGTATCGATACGACCAAGAATCGTGAAGGCAAGATCACGATCATTGACACCGCGCGGGTGGACACCGGTGCGACCGATGCCAAGACCGAATATACCATCGATGCCGGCGGCGTACTGCGTGAAACCTTTAGCGGCGCGCTCGTCACCGAGGTGACGGGTGACGATAGCTTCAGCCGCATCAACTACATCGAGACCAGTTCCGCCGTGGTCAGCGCGTCGGGCTTGCAGTATACGCCGCGCGACGGTTTACACTATGTCTGGACCGAGGGCCAGTCGTTGGTTGAAACCACGATTACCAAGTACGAGAAGCGGGTGTTCAACCTGCTCGGAGGCGGCTTCGACTTCGAGGATGCCTTGTCGGGTGATAATTCTTACGTCTGGCAAACTCGCGAGTTTACCGATCCAAGGCCACTGCTGGAGTCCGAGGCGCTGGCTCTCGAGACCGGTTCAGGCGGTACCGACAACCCGACCTTCGCCGACGGTGACGCCTATGGCATCTCGTATGTGCGTGTACTCGATACGCTGGTGGATCTGGAGCGAGGAATTACTGAGGTCTACAAAGTGCCCAGCGCCGACGACGGCAATACCACCGGAACGACAGGAAATATTTACAAGTACGTCGGTGATTTGACCATGGATGATCGGGACGGTCTGCTGCCCGAGGAAGATTATGGTACCGCGGACTGGATGGACATGGGTGCAGGTGCGGAAGGCGACGCGACCTACACTAGCGATTTCCTCAACTCCAGCTACACAGGTCGCCAGTGGGAAACCGGCGGTGGCTGGTTGCGCACCAAGACCTACCATACCGAGATTACCCAGGTGCAGGGCCAGAAGGACTACTATACCCATTCGTTGAAAGCGGACTACGCCATTGATATTACCTTCGCGGGTAACGCTTCCTCCACGATAAACCTCAGCAGCAAGGAAAATCTCAAAGTGCTGGGCAATATCACCGTGGCCAACGGTGGCTCGATCACGCTGAATTCGACCGACGAGTCGGTCATCGGCGGTGATGCTGCGGCTATCTTCAACGACGCGCCCACGGTAACCGCGGGACTGGACGTGCAGCTGGTCGTCGAAGGCGGTGTCGGTAGCCTCGACGTAACCGCGGGTCGTGATATCGATATCACCGGGGTCAAGGACAGCAGCGACAGCAGCCTGACCCTTACCAAAGTCGTAAGCACCGGCGGCAATACCACGCTTATTGCAAACGATGGCCTCATTGCGGCCAATGGTTCAACCCTGGTCAAGGGTGACCGGGTCGAGTTGTCTGCGACCGAAGGCAGTATTCACGGTAGTACGCTGCGCATCGATTCCGATATCCTCGGCAGCGGTGGATTCTCGGCGGTCGCCCAGGGCGATATCGATGTAACCGAGATCGCCGGTGATCTGAAGCTGATTCGCGCCACCGATTTTGACACCACCGCATCGGTCAAAACCGACGGTAACGTCACCCTGCGCACACTTTCAGGCTCGATCCTCGATGCCAGCCAGGAACTGATAGCGCTGGCCAACACCAACGACATCACGCCGCAGCAACAGCGCATGATCGATCAGCTGAACGGCGTCATACCGATCGCTTTCAATGACCAGTCAGCGGCTTCACCGGTCGACGTATCCGGCACTATCGTGCTCGATTTGGGCCCAACTAATACATTGGTTGACGAACAGGAAGTTAATTACGCCTACGATGTCACCACCGGAAAGGCTATTGAAGGACTCGTCTACGGTGAAACCTATTTCCTGATCGAGCGTCTCGACGGCAAGTTTGAACTCGCGGCGTCGTTGGCAGACGCGCAAAGCGAGACCCCTATTGTTCTTGCCCTGGATCTCACCGATGACGGAGACGGTGTAACCGGCAGCGATCATAGTTTGGTTGCTGTAGCCACGACGGAAATTTTCGACACCGATCCTCTGAACGATATTACCGAGGCTTCGTTCCAGAATCCGATTTCACCGGGGCTGTACAGCTTCCTGTACCCACATGCCGAGTTCCTCGGGCTCGACCCCATACAGTCGACACCCGAAGTGATGAACGTCGACGCCGCCAACGTTACGCTGATCGCCAAAGACGGCAGCGGCTCGATCGGTCGTAGCGAGGCGCCACAGACGATCTCGCTGGCGGGCGGTTTCGCGGGTCTCAATGCTGCGGAACAGAACGTGCTGGCGAATGCCAATGCGAGCGATGTATATGGTCGACAGTATGAGACTTACCTGTATGTCGGCACCGATGGCGCTCCCGGGTCCAATCTCAGAAACCAGGATTTCAGTAACATCGGTAACTGGCAAAAACTGACTTATTTCGCTACCGGCGCCGATAATAGTGCTGCGATCAATCACGTTACCGCCAATGGCGACAATATCCTCGTCGAGTTCAATAACGGCAGTTACGGTTTGTACGAGTATGTGGGGGGCAGCGGTTCCATCAACCTCGCGACCGAGAATTATAACGATACTTCACGTTGGACCAAAATCATCGCGCAACGCTCGACCGATGACACCGGTACAAATCCATTGAAGCGGGATTTTACCCTGGTACAGAACAAACTCGAACTCGAACGCGTTTCGCTGCAACTGCAGGTTGACGTCGATGTCGAGGTGAGTGGATTACTGGTCGCGCAGGCCGATGGCGGCATCGCGCTGGAGTCACCTGGCGACCTGTCGCTCAACAACGTGCGCGCCGCGGACGACGTGTTGATCAAGGCCGAAGGTAATATTACCGATTCCTACGCCAACGGTTTCGCCGCCATTGGCACATTCGGCAACCTGACATTAGTCACCAATGGTGTAATCCGAGGTGACGGCGTGCATGTCGACGACCCGCTGCGCATCGCGCTGACCAATGACTTCGTCAACACCAGCCGTTTGTTCGTCAATGCCGCGGGCGACATCGACCTGCAACAGGTTAATGGTGATCTCACGATTGATGGCGCTGCCGAGTCAATTTCCGGACTCTACGTGGCGCGTGTCGATACACCGTTACAGGCAGACATAGAAGTCACCTCGGGTAACATGACAGTGGAGCGTATCAACGCCGGCATGGGCGGCAGTCTGATTGCGCAGGGTTCGATCGTCGACGCCTTTGCCGATGATTCCTCCGGCCCGATCGTCAATGTCGATACCGGTGACCTGTACCTCGAAGCCGGCACCAACGTAGGTTCGGCGAGTAACTTTTTCGACGTCTTCGTCGCCGGAGACCTGTCGGGTCTCGTCGGCCAGGACGCCTTCATCAACAGCCCCGTAGATCTGAATATCACAACTTTCACATCGACTAACAGCGACGTCACCATGACGGTAACAGGTGATACTAATGTCGGCCTGATCCAGGCACGCGTAGGCACGGTGGATATATATAGCGAAGGCTCGATCGTGGATCGACACAATAATGGCGATGCCAACATCGAAGCCCGCAATCTCGACCTGATCGCCAACACCGGCACCATCGGCACTAACGCCAACCCGTTCGACATCGATTCCTCGTATTTCCTCAAGGGCTATGTCAATGCCGAAGCAGAGCAGACGGTGCACCTGATCGAAACGCTGCGCCCACTCGAAACAGACAGTACGATGCATGTCGGCATCATTACTTCGCGTACCGGTGATGTGACGCTGATAACGGAAAGTGGATCAATTCTCGATTTCCATGATGATGATCTCAACAATATAACTGGCGTCAACATCAACCTGGTCGCCAACGCCGGCGACATCGGTGAGGAATTCGATGCGCTCGAAATCGATTCGTCCAACCCGGCGCAGGGCTGGCTAAACGCCACCGCTATCGGCAGCGATATCGATATCGCCGAAACCAGCGGCGCGCTCTACGTGGGTAACGTCTTTTCTGATAACGGCGATATCCGCCTGTCGGTACGGGATTCGATTGCAGCCGGCGAGAACATGATCCTGGATGACAATGCCACGATCAATGCAGCGGCTGGATATATCCTGCTTCGCGTTGGCGACGATGTGCTGATGCAGGAAGGCGCGTCGATCACCGCCTCGAATTATATCGAGGTCAGGGGCGACACCGACGATCTCGGCGTCACAGACGCCGATGGTGTGGGTACCGATATGAGCTTTTTCGGCACGCTGAGCGCGCCGCTGATCGAAATTTTCGGTCTCGATGATATCGACAAGATCCTGTTCACCCCGATAGCACTGGCCGGACACGTTAACATATTCGGCGGCGAAGAAGACGACGAAATTACTCTCGACCAACTGCCGGATCTTGATCTTGGCCGTAAATTCATCGGATCACCCGACGACCCAACCAACCTGGTCACCGGCCGTACTTTTGGAGAACGCGATACCGTCAATGTAGACGGCCAGGGCGGTACCGACCGCACCACAGTATTCACCTCGAGTAATACAGACTATATCGTCAACGTGCGCGACACTGGAGCGCCCGACGATGGCGCCGACCGCCTTACCATCGAAGGCAGCGATGTCGACGATACCTTCCTGCTGCGTCGCGATTTCGTCGCTAAGCTGCAACCGACCGATGCTGTCGATGTGGATGGTAATCCAATCTATGGCGAGAACTACGAACGTATCAACTACACCGAATCGATCAATGGTCGTCTGACCGTTGAAGGTCTCGAAGGAATGGACAGTTTCTTTGTCGACGATAACAGTTCGATCACGACCATCGACGGCGGACCGGACGAAGATTTCTTCCAGTTTGGCCAGATGTTTGGCGCTGATCGCGTTTCCAGCGATGATCCCAGTACGATGGGAATAATAGAAGTCCCACGCGTTGCCCTGGGTGATGAAATCGCCACCGTCGAAACTACGCGCGGCTTCCTGTCGCGCGGCATTAGCTTCCCGACCACGGTTTACGGCGGCGACGCCGATGACCAGTTCATCGTTTACAGCAACAAGGCGCTGCTCAAGCTGTTCGGCGAGGACGGTAACGATGAATTCGTCGTGCGCGCATTTATCGTGGTCGACACCGGTGAAATTGCCAGCGAGGACACCATCGTCAGCGGCGGTGACGGCGACGATACCGTACTCTACAACATCAACGCGCCGGTCAGCATCGACGGCGGTGCGGGTGCCGATACCGTCGTTATCATCGGTACCGAGGAAGCGGATAATTTTGTCATCACCAAGGATGGCGTGCAGGGTGCCGGTCTCAACGTCGATTTCACCGCGGTCGAAAAACTCGAAGTAGACGGTCTCGAGGGTGACGATCACTTTTACGTTCTCAGCACCAGCCAGAAGCTGGTCACCACGATCATCGGCGGTCTCGGCAGCGATACCATCGATGTCGCCGGCGATGTCACCGAGGAAATCGTCGCGCTGTCGGTCGAGGGCCGCAGCGGCTTCATCAACCACAGCCTCGCTAGTGATGACCCAGACTTCAACGGCGCCTTCGCCGAGGGAATCCAGCTCAATGTTGCCGACGCCAATACCGGCGCCGTGGTCGTTGCCGAGTCCGGCGGTAATACCATCCTGCTGGAAGAAAGCGGCTTTGATACCTACGATCTGAGTCTTGCGGTACCACCGACCGGACCGAGCACAGTGACCTATATCACTGTGTCCGCTGCCCTCGCGGGATTCAGGGATCGTTCCCTCGGCGGTAAAACCGTCCAGGTATCCAGTGATGGTGGCATGACATATCACGACGCGCTGGTGCTGAAGTTCGACGGCCATCCGATGGCCGATCCCGCAGAGGCCTGGGATCGTACGCAAACTATTCGTGTGCAGGCGGTGTCGGATCTGGCCGAGGAAGGCGAGCGCACGGTCGTTGTCAGCCATTCGAGCTTCAGCGCCGATGAGGCCTTCAACAATCTCAATATTGCCAACGTCGAGGTCAAGCTGATCGATAACGACAAGCCGGGTCTCGTAGTCAAGGAAACCGGCACCGGTACCGAAGTACTCGAGGGCGGCGGCACCACGGACAGTTACACCATTGCATTGACGCGTGCACCGCATGCGGATGAAACCGTGACCGTGCAGCTTGATGTGGATTTAGCGCAGGTCACCCTGTCGGGGTCAGATTCGAGATTTAGTTTCAATAGCACTAGTGGAATCTACGAACTGACCTTCAACAGCGCTAACTGGATGACCGACTATGTCGTCGATGTGGCTGGATTCAATGACAATGATCCCGAGAATGCGTTATTGCGGACCATCGAGCACAGCATCACCAGCAGCGGCAGTGCAAGCCCGGTTTACATCAGCACTCAAGTCGAACGAGTCGAGGTAGACGTTACCGTGCAGGACGATGATATCGGTGGCCTGCTCGTCGTCGAAAGCGACGATGCCACGCTGGTATCTCTCGGTGAGCCTGGTGTAATGGGCGATGAAATTTCGGACACCTACACGCTTGCACTGACTAAGCTGCCGACTGCCGATGTGATCGTTACGATTCTGACCGACGGACTTACCATGGTGTCCTCAGACATCAGTAACGATCCGTTGATTCACCTATTTGATGACAGCGGAGCCTTGCCAACCGTTACTTTTAATAGTAGTAACTGGAATATTCCCTTTGTGGTAAGAGTCGACGCTGATCCGAATGCTGATCCTGAAGGCCCGCAACCAGTGCAGGTATTCCCGGCGCAGCCGCATACCACCAGCCAGATCGCGGGCCCGCTGATCGTC
>Ga0316187_10000631_pt1 | contig 28329 bp, 26 predicted proteins | sample CroRivburrow1_MG_FD_204927 | JGI IMG/M metagenome (GOLD analysis project Ga0316187, IMG submission 204927) | Coastal sediment microbial communities from Maine, United States - Cross River worm burrow 1 | ecosystem: Environmental > Aquatic > Marine > Coastal > Sediment | place: USA: Maine... | reverse complement strand
TAAATTGCGTGGGTGGGGCATGCAGCCTGAGATCTTCGAAGTCAATATAGGTGAGCCGGTGTGACGGCGAGCCCTGAGTATTCGTTATCGATCTCAAGCGCACCTGCCGACTCGAATCCAAAGGAGTGAACATCGCATGTTTGGAGAAAGCTATTCGTAGTCAGCGGGTGCATGTCCCGCTCTCGCTGTCAGCTACCTGACAGTTTTACCAGTATGGTCGAGAACGGGTGTGAGTATCTATATCGTGCCGATCTCAGAAGTCCGGGATGCGATCATGAACGTCCGTTATCAGGAGATTAGACCTTGAAAACTCTAACATTTATAGCCAAGATCAATATCAAATACGCCAATCAAGAGCTCGCAACTCAATAGAAGACTTTATTTCATGACTGATATTATTCCCACCTGCAATGCTCAAGAGAAAAATCCCGCAACAGAATAAGGAGCAAATAGCTACATGGCAAATCTCGATCTTTGCTTTACGCCCGTCACCGAGTTGATATGCAGATACCGCGCCAACGAGATTTCGCCGATTGAGGTAATTCAGAATTCTCTGGATCGAATTGCCGAGGTCAACGGAACTCTTAACTGTTTCTGCTTCACTTACCCCGAAGAGGCCCTTGAAAAGGCTAAAGCTGCCGAACAGAAAATGACCTCGGGCAAAGCGCGTCCGCTTGAAGGAATTCCCATCGCCATCAAGGACTTCACACCCACTAAAGGTAAGGTGACAACCCGCGGTTCCAAGCTGCTCGAGCACTGGATACCCGACTGGAGTCCGGTGCTGGTCGAACGACTCGAAGCCGCTGGCGCCATTATGGTGGGTAAGACAACCACGCCAGAATTTGCTACATCGGGATTTACAGATTCACCGTTGTGGGGTATCACCCGTAATCCCTGGAACACTTCACGCACCCCTGGCGGTTCGTCCGGTGGGTCCGGCGCAGCGGTGGCGTCGGGTTGTGTGCCTCTCGCCGAAGGCACCGACATGGGTGGCAGTGTGCGCATTCCGGCTGCACTATGCGGTATCGTCGGACATAAACCGTCCATCGGTCGAATCCCCATGGATATCATCGACACCGCCTACTGCAATATTTCACACTTCGGTCCACTCGCACGCACCGTAAGTGATGCCACACTGTTTCTTGATGTTGTGCAAGGTGAGCACCCATCTGATATTCAGTCCTTGCCACGATGCGAACTGACTATTCCGACACCCAGTGACGTAAAAGGCATGAAATTTGCTCTCGACGTTACTCTTGGATTTTGCGCCGTCGATCCCGAGGTCGAGGCTAATTTGCGTGCCACGGCGAATGCCCTGCGCGGAGCCGGTGCAGTCATCGAGGAAGTTGATTTGGGCTGGGACAGTAAAATAGTCGATATGTGGTACGGCACCTGGAGCATCTTTATGGCTGCCGCATATGACAATATCACGGACGTGCCGCTCGACGAAAACCGAGCAAGGATGAGCGAAGGGCTTGTGAGCCTTATTGAAATGGGGCGAAAAATCGACGCTGTTACTGCCCGTAAGTGGGAATTCGAGCGCACCAAGTACTGGCGCAAACTGGGAGCTGTACTGGAAAACCATCATGCCCTGCTGTGCCCGACTATGGCGATCACTGCTCCACCCGTGGAGATGCGAGATTCGGACTTCGTAGGGATGAACGAACAAGGCATGCTGGAGTGTATGGATATGACTTCGCCGTTCAACTACATGGCGCAATGCCCAACTCTGTCCGTGCCGTCGGGATTCGCTGCTGGGTTACCCACGGCGACTCAAATAGTGGCGCGACGTTGGGATGATGCTCTCGCCTTGCGCATCGGAGCAGCAATCGAACAAGCCATGCCATGGTCACATCAGCGCCCAGATATTTTAACGTAGAATTTCGGGAACCAATGTCCGTTGCCGTTCGCTGCCTCCCACGAATCACTTTTCAGTGTCTCCTCTGAGGAAAACAGACGCTCAGATTTGATTTCCTAGGGGTGGGAGAGGATTGGTTGGTAAAGGAATGCCCAACTTGTGTGAACAATATTCAGGTAACAATCGATGATTTATGCGGGGCGAACGAAGCGATTAGATCGCTTCGAGGAGTTGCTTGGTGCCAATGAGGTTGATGACTCGTTTCATATTGTAAGCCAGCACATGAAGACTCATTTCGGTACTCACGTGATCCAATGTCTTCGTTAAAAAATGCGTTGAGCCCATCCAGCCTTTCAATGTGCGATAGGGGTGTTCAACCGTTGCTCGACGGATGTGCATGTCATCTGGCTTTGCCGCCAACCGGGCTGCGGCACGCTCAACGACTGCTTCATGGTCCCAACGGCTCACGCGTCGATTCTTCCCAGTGGTGCACTGCGCATGGATTGGACAGGTCGGGCACGACGAACTCCAGTAGCGCCGTATCTCTTTGCCACTTTCCGTACGCGTAAATCGATAGATCAGGCGCTCACCCGCGGGACATTGGTATTCATCGTCTTTTGCGATGTAATGGAACTCCGAGCGATCGAACTGACCTTTCGCCTTATTATTCGATGTCGCCGAGTTAGGGACATAGGCGGTGATGTTACTGTCTTCACAGGATCGAAGTTCCTGGCCGCTGCAGTAGCCCCGGTCAGCGAGCACATTTAATGGATTTGTCTGTAATGCTGTTTTTGCTTGCTGCGCCATTCTGGTCAATTGGCGTCGATCGCTAAGCGCGTTGGTCACCTCGTGTGCCACGATCAGATGATGATCAACATCGACGGCTGTCTGCAGGTTATAACCCACAATACCGCTACCGCGGTGTCTCATCGAGCGAGCGTCAGGGTCAGTCAGTGAGAGTTGTTGGTCCGGAGCATCAAGCATCCGGACTTCGAGCTTTTTTAGCCGATCCATCTACTCGGTCAGCGCCGCGATCCTGTCTTTGATGGGACGAGTATCTTCAGGTGGTGCAGATCGGTCCGCCTGGTCCAGCTTCCCCAGATAACGCTCGATGCTGGCCTCGACCGCGGCCAGACGACGCTTCATCTTTCCTCGCGTGAAGTTCTTATCGCGGTTGTTCACCGCCTTGAACTTGCTGCCATCGATCGCGAGCCTATCACCGAGCAGATTCAACTTGCGGCACAGCATCACGAACTCCCGGCACACCAGGCGAATCGCTTCACCATTATCCTTTCTGAAGTTCGCAATGGTCTTGAAATCAGGGGCCAGTCGTCCACTCAACCACATTAACTCGACGTTGCGTCCCGCTTCTCGCTCCAGGCGTCTCGATGAATGCACCTGGTTGAGATAGCCATACACATAGATCTTCAGCATGGTCCGAGGATGGTAGCCGGGTCGGCCTGTCTCTGCGGGTTCTGCTTTAAACCCTAATCCCGAGATATCCAGGCGATCAATAAAGACATCGATGACACGAACCACGCTATCTTCTTCGACATAATCATCAACGCGTTCCGGGAAAAGCGTGGACTGGAAACGATTCTCGCCCTCGATAAATCCGCTCATGGATCGACCCTTCGATTGAAAGGTGTATTTTACTATTTAGACAGGAGTTTTTACACAGCCTGTGCCGGTTTCTGCCGCTTATCGAAAAGTTCTGGGCGTCTACTGTGGAGTAATTACTGCTGTAGAAATAATCGGCTAACTGATCGAAAGTAGATAATCCAGTCAAAATATCGACGCCCGCATTACCTCTCAAGTTATGATTGCTGTCACGGAGGTTATTCATGAAAGCGATCGTATTTACTCAGTATGGGCTGCCGGATGGCCTCGAATTGAAAGAGGTGCCAAAACCTGAGCCGAGAGACGATGAGGTTCTGATACGCGTTCATGCGTCCTCTATAAATTCCTGGGACTGGGAGTTCCTGAATGGAAAGCCGTTTATCAACCGCCTCTTTTACGGTCTTCTGAAGCCAGGGCCAGGTAAGCAGGTACTTGGCTCTGACGTTTCAGGAACGGTTGAGGAAATCGGCAAGGCCGTTAAGCGATTTCAACCCGGGGATGAGGTTTTTGGCGATCTCTGGGATAACTGGGGTGGTTTTGCCGAGTATGCCTGCGCGAAAGAAACAGCCCTTGAACTCAAACCTCTGCACTCAACTTTCGCAGAAGCGGCCTCCATACCCCAGGCTGGTGTTCTGGCACTGCAGGGATTACTCAAAGGTGGACAGCTAAAACCAGGGCAAAGAGTTTTGATAAACGGAGCAGGCGGCGGTGTCGGCACATTTGCAATACAAATCGCCAGGCACTGGGGGGCGGACGTGACAGGGGTGGATGCCTCGCACAAGCTGGATATCATTCGCTCGCTTGGCGCAGACCACGTAATTGATTTCAATCAGGATGATTTCACGAACACTGGTGAGCGCTACGATCTGGTTGTTGACTGCCAGAACTATCGATCGATGTTTGACCATAAGCGAGCATTAAACCCAGGTGGCACCTATGCCATGATTGGCGGTTCAATTCCCCGTGTCTATCAGCTCTGGCTACTCAGCGCGATCGGACGACTGATCCGTGACGACAGGAATCTTTGTCTGGTGGCGGAGGGTCCAAATAAAGGTCTAACAGATCTAAGGGAGCTTATCGAAGCTGGCAAGCTCGTTCCTGTTATCGACAGCAGCTACCCACTCTGTGAGGTGCCTGAAGCGTTGCGTTACTTCGGAGAAGGCAAGCACAAAGGGAAAATCGTAATCCTTACAAAAACTTAAATGTTGGTTCCTGGTCGTTCGCTGCCTCCCACGATTCATCCTCCGGCGTCTGTTATTGGATTATATTGACCTTACCTTGAAGATTTGATGTTCATCAGGAATGCCTTTCAGAGCGTGAGTCCCGATATCTTCAAACTCGACACCCGATCCAGCAGAGAGATCCTTAACCGTTCTTGATACAAGTATGTCTCCACCAGCAGCCATTCCTGATACTCGGGCTGCCATGTGAATTGCAACACCTTCGAGTGATTCTCCACGAATTTCACATTCACCGGTATGAGCGCCTATCCGCAGATTGAGCCCTAACTGGCGAGTCGAATCTCGTATTGCACAGGCGCATTGAATAGCCCGTGCAGGCCCATCAAAAGTGGCATGAAAACCGTCGCCAGTCGTTTTAACCTCATGCCCACGAAAGATTTCGAGCTCATGTCTAATTTTTTTATGGTGCTCTTCAAGTAAATCACTCCACTTCAGATCACCCAGTTCAGCGGCTAGCCTGGTGGAATCGACGATATCCGTAAAGAGTACTGTTACCAATACGCGGTCGATCACCCGGGTACCTGATGTTCCCCCAAGAAACCTCTTGATTTCCTGCAAAATAGCCTCACTACAAGAAGCCCACGGGCTGTGATCGTCAGAATCGATTTCAACCAGCTCCGCCCCGGGGATGCGCCTGGCGAAGTCGCGGCCTGATTCGAGGGGGGTAGTGAGATCACGTGACGATTGCAACACCAACGTCGGTACAGATATTACCGGCAGGACTGCCCGCAAATCCATATCCAGAGCGGTTCTAAACAGCGCCAGCGCGCCTGACTTGCTAGCGCTCGAGCGCATAAACCTGGCCAGCCAATGGCGGTACTGGTCATCGTCGACCAGCGTCGGCGAAGTGTATTCTATTGCGAGGGCCTTACCCCATTGCTGCTCTACGGTTTCGAACCATTGCTCGATTTCCTCGCGTTCGGATCCATGCTGAAAATCGTCCGATTTAGCCCACCTGGCGTAACCGCCGATCGTGATCAGCGAACTGGTCCGTTCCGGGTAGGTGGCCGCAAACAGCGCGCAAATGCACGCACCCTCCGAATAACCGACCAAACAGGCCTGGCTGGACCCTGCGGCGTCCATTACCGCACGGATATCATCCATGTTTACCTCGAAGGCCGGCGGGGTGACTCGATCGGAAAGGCCGGTGCCGCGACGGTCAATGAGAATGACACGGGCCATCCGGCCCTGCGCCAGCAAGAAGCGCGCAACCCGGGGTTCTTCCCATAATATGTCGAGGTTTGAAAACATCCCGTGAACGAAGACCATGTCGCCTGGTCCGCCCCCAAAAACCTGGTACGCAATACTAACGCCATCGTTTTCAGCGAAATGGGTATCGGGAGTCATGGGTCGATATTCACCCGAATTGAGCTAATTAGCAACTTATAGCCAGCGTCCGCCGTGTGCCGTTTGCAAAAACCCAGTCTGCGCTTCTCAGCGTCTGCGGCGGAGAAAACAGACCCTCGCCAGGAAGAATTAGGCGACCGTTAAGCGGCCGAGAGAGACACCCGTTGCAAAACACCGGGTAGCAAATTTCGAACAGGACGTACAATCAGCAGGCATAAAAAACCCCGCACAGTGGCGGGGTCTGGAAGTCAACGCTGACTGGATTCTAAGCAGCTTTCCTGCGCTTACCGAACCCGATCAACCCAATAAGTGCGGTACCGAATAGCCAGACGGCTGCGGGGACGGGGACAGGGCTCAGTACGACATTTCCGTAGGCATGGTTATCAGATTCAAATGCAAACCCGTTACTCACCAGCTCGACGCCATTGTAAGTCATGCCATCAGTCATCATGAAATTGATGAATCGATTCGAATCCCAGTCACCCTGACCACCATCCGCCTGTAGCGGAGGCACGAAAGCGCCACCAGAGAAGGAAGCCAACAATGTCGAACCGTCAAAAAAGTTTATTGAATTATAGGTATCGATCGAACCCCAAAATAGACCAAAGTAGTTGTAATTCGCGCCCAGGGTGAACATTGCGGAGCCATGGCTGATTGGGTTGGGTACGGTCAACCAGTCTTCACCAACAGGGGTGGCTTGATAGGGTGCAGCAGATTGATTCACAATCCCATTGCTGGTCCTTATCTGGTAGTCACCAGCGCAATTGTATTCTACAGGGCAATTGGTTGTGCCAGCATAAGATCCCAAACCCTCAAAGTCGATGGTTGTGACTCCAGCAACCTGGCTTGTCAAAATCCCTGGATCGTCAACATAGTGGATGACTGCCGCCTGACAAAGACTCGTAACCCCCATGAATAACGATAAGCCTATCGACAGTTTGAATAGTTTGCTTGGATTCATCGTCCGACTTCCTGATAGTATGTTTTGATTGAATTCAGGCCGCAAAACGCATGCCATCAACCGTCAGCAAATCTTATATAAAAGCTTGAGTTGGTACTGTGAGCAAGCTCTCACCAAACATAATTTTGTGGAGCAATAAATTCATACTTGGGGATAAATTGATGTATCGGGCTCATTAACATCAGAGCCGGTAAAGATGAATCGAGAACTTTCCGAGAAGCATGTATGAAGAGGCAATTTCAACTGCGATTCCACCCAACCCCAGCCGACGTTTTTTTGGCTTGTGAGCGTAGCGAGCGCCGCATAGGCGGGTGAAAATCTCCGCGACAAAGCAATGGGATGGACTCCTCCTCACCTATCGGCATCGATGTGCCAAACTGAGATTGTGACATTTCAGTTAACGATAAAGAGGAGTCCGCTATGAAGATTAATCGAGTTGGTGTTGATTTGGCAAAAAATGTTTTTCCATTACACGGTGTGGATCGCAAAGGCAAAGCGCTCTGGAAACGGCGGTTGACCAGAGGTAAATGGTTAGCGGTTTTATGCGATACGGTTGAGCCCGGAACCGAGATAGGCATGGAAGCCTGCGCCGGTGCCCATCACTGGGCCAGGCAGTTAATGCAACGGGGTTACCCCGTGAAAATTATTCCACCACAGTTTGTGAAGCCCTTTATCAAGAGCAACAAGAACGACGCCAATGATGCCGCGGAGTTTAGTTATCCTAAATGAGCATTTGGCCCAACTCCAGCCGACGTTTTTTGGCTTGTGAGCGTAGCGAGCGCCGCATAGGCGGGTGAAAATCTCCACGACAAAGCGGAGTTTAGTTATCCTAAATGAGCATTTGGCGCGGAGATTTTCACCCGCCTATGCAAGCGCAGTAGCTCACAAGCCAAAAAAAAGCCCACCCTTTTGGGGTGGGCTAACATAGTCAAAACCTGAGGAGGAGGAGGGGGTTTTAACTCGTTGCCGGGGTAGAGTTCCTACCGCACCGGCAATGATGCAATAATATGGACGAAACTGTTACAATAACAGTTACAATTTTTTCAAATTCCTTACAGAACAGTTGGCACTTCACCATGACAGTTGCACGCACAGAAACCTTCAAGTACGACCAGGTATCCCGATACATCAACGAACTGATCGAGAAAGGCGACCTCAAGCCCGGCGACAAGGCGCCGTCGCTGCGCAAGCTCAGCAAGCAGCTCGATGTCAGTATCGCAACCATCACGCAGTCCTATGTCAATCTCGAAGACCAGGGGGTGCTGTCGGCAAAACCGCAATCCGGTTTTTACGTCAATGATCTCGCCAGTCAGATCAACGATATTGCCAAATCGGCCTCGACGCCGTGCCAGGCGCGACGGGTGCGCTTTGGCGAGCTGTTCGAGGAAGTCTTTCGCAATGCCAATAATCCCCGCATCACCCCTTTTGGCACATCGAATCCTTCGATGGATTTCATGCCGGTCAAGTCACTGACGCGCGCGACGCGCAGCATTATAAGCCGCTATCCACAAAAAAGTATGGATTATCTGTTCCCGCCCGGGGATCGCAAACTGCGTGAACAGATCGCAGAGCTCTACGCCCAGACGCACACTCGCATCAGCGCTAACGACATCATCATCACTTCGGGCGCGACCGAGGCGCTTTCCATCAGTCTGCGCACCGTGGCCAAGCGCGGCGATATCATTGCAGTCGAGTCACCGACTTATTTCGCGGTGTTGCGCATGATCGAACAGATGGGCATGCTCGCCGTTGAAATCGATACCGACCCGGTCACCGGCCTCAACCTCGAGGCACTGGAGGAAGCCTTCGACACCATGGATATCAAGGCGGTACTGGCATCGCCCAATACCAGTAACCCACTGGGCTGCCAGATGCCGGAGGAGAACAAACGCGAGCTCGTCAACCTGATGGCCGAACGCGATATTCCACTGATCGAGGACGATGTTTACGGTAGCATTTACTTCGGCGACAAGGCGCCCCGCCCCGCCAAATCCTATGACCTCAACAACCTCGTGCTGAGCTGTTCGTCTTTCTCCAAGACGCTGGCGCCGGGGCATCGCGTGGGCTGGGTCATCGCCGGGCGTTATCGTAAAAAATTCCTGCAATACAAATTTGCCTGGTCGTCGGCAACCTCTTCGATCAACCAGCTCGCGCTGGCCGAGTTCCTGAGCAGCGGACAATACGAACGTCACCTGGTGCGGCTACGCATTGCAATGCGTGAGCAGGTAGAAAAAGGCCGTTACATGATTGCGCGCAATTTCCCCGAGGGCACCAGAGTGTCACATCCCCATGGCGGCAACGTGCTGTGGGTAGAAATGCCGGAAGGTTGCGATTGCATCGATGTTTTTAACCGGGCGCTCGAGCACAATATCGGCGTTACCCCGGGAATCCTGTTTTCGGCGACACGTCGCTTTCGCAATCACCTGCGCATCAACTGTGGCTTCCCGTGGAACGAGGCCAATGTCAAAGCCCTGAAAACGCTCGGCCAGATAGTCTGTAACTGCCACAACAGCTAGCGCGGATTGCTCAACAGCTATGGTCGTGCCGGGCTCATGGCTGCAACGCACCGGTGCCGCACAGTAGCGGCCGCAAAACAGGTCGAAAAATCCAGCCTAGCTTGCCTGCTGCTCTATCGCTTCGCTCAAGTTGAGCCATTCTTCTTCGACCTGCGCCAGCTGTTTGCTCTTTTGCGCCTGCTCGGCAAGACTCGCTTTGAGCTGGTCGCGATTTTCGGCCTGGTAAATCGACTGCTCTCCGAGTTGCTGCTCCAGGCCGGCACAGGCGGCCGTCAGCGATGCCATTTCCGTTTCCAGTTTTTTCAGCCGATTCAGCTGCGTCTTGAGTTGGCGCCGATCCGGCGGCTTGCCGGATGGCACGTCCACCTCCGCCGGTGTTGCCTTGCGCCGCGCGAGCCAGGCCGGATAATCATCGAGATCCCCGTCGAAGTTTTGCAGGTGGCCACCATCGACCAACCACAAATCGTCACACACACTGCGCAACAGATGCCGGTCGTGGGACACCAGGATGACGCTACCTTCAAATCCCTGCAGCGCCTGGTTCAACGCAAGACGCATTTCGAGATCGAGGTGGTTGGTGGGCTCATCAAGCAATAGCAGGTTGGGGCGCTGCCAGATCAACAGGGCCAGCACCAGGCGAGCCTTTTGACCACCGGAAAAGCTGGCAATCGGTTGCAGCACCTTTTCACCCCTGAAATTAAAACCACCCAGGTAAGAGCGAATTTCCCGCTCGTTGAGTTTTGCATCGAGGCGCTGCAGGGTCAGCAAGGCATTCGCCTCGGGATCCAGTTGCTCGACCTGGTGTTGGGCGAAATATCCGATCTGCAAATCCCTTGCCCGCGTCAACTGGCCACCGAACACTGGCAGCTCGTCAGCCAGCAGCTTGATGAAAGTCGTCTTACCCGCTCCGTTCAACCCGAGCAAACCAATACGTTCACCGGGAATCAGTGAAAAGTCGATATTCTCCAGCACCCGCTGATCGCCGTAACCGGTACTGACCTGCTCCAGCTTGAGCAGCGATGTGGGTATCGACTTCGGTGCCCGGAATTCGAAATGAAACGGCGAATCAACATGCGCGGGGCCGATCAATTGCATTCTTTCCAGCGCCTTGATGCGGCTTTGTGCCTGGCGCGCCTTGGTCGCCTGGGCACGGAATCGATCGATGTAAGCCTGCATGTGCGCGATGCTCTGCTGCTGTTTCTGGTGAGCCGCCTGCTGTTGCGCCAGGCGCTCGACACGTTGCACTTCAAAGGCAGAATAGTTACCGCGATAAAGATCGATGTGCTGATTTTCGATATGGGCGACACAATTGACAACCGCATCGAGAAAGTCGCGATCGTGCGAAATCAACAAGAGCGTGCCCGGGTAGCGCCGCAACCATTGCTCGAGCCAGATCACCGCATCCAGGTCGAGGTGATTGGTCGGCTCGTCGAGCAGCAGCAGATCGGAGCGACACATCAGTGCGCGCGCCAGATTGAGGCGCATTATCCAGCCACCGGAAAACTCGTTCAGCGGTCGATGAATATCCGCCTCACTGAAGCCAAGACCCGCCAACAGGCGCGCCGCGCGGCTGGTTGCCTGGTAGCCTTCGATTTCCTGCAGGCGCTCATGACAACTCGCGATGAGCATCGGCTCTGGCTTCAACTCGGCCCGTTGCAACTGCGCCTCGACCCGCCTGAGCTCTGCATCGCCATCGATGACGTATTCAACTGCAATACGCTTGCTAAGGACCGTCTCTTGCTCGACCCAGGCCAGCGCCCACTGTTGCGGCATCGAGAAATCGCCCTGATCAGCAGCGAGCTCCCCACGAATCAAAGCAAATAACGACGACTTACCGCAACCATTGGCGCCGGTAATCCCAAGTTTTTGACCGGGATATACCTTCAGGTCGACCGCTTCAAACAACAGCGTCGTCGAGCGGCGCAGCGCTAGCCCATTGAAACTAAGCATAGCGCACCGACCGCTGGCGGATATTGAACGTCCTGTTGTGCACCAATTTCTTACCCTTCACAAAATGCTGTAAGATACCATCCCGGGCCCCGGAACGTTACCCTGAGAAAAATAATGAATCTAGAAAAGTTCTATACCCTGGAAGGTTCCAGACTCTCCTTTACCCGCCAACAGGCTAGCGATTTCGCCAAATCGGTGGCTGGTGATTTTAATACCATTCACGATGTCGATTCGAAGCGATTCTGCATCCCGGGCGACTTGCTGTTCTGCGTCATAATCCACCACTACGGCCTGCGTCAAACCATGGGGTTTTCGTTTTCGGGCATGGTAAGCGAAGACGTGACGCTGATTCTACCCGCTGTTAACGCCCGCGAGATTTCCATCTACGATGAGAATGACAAAAAATACCTCGATGTCTCCAGCGACGGTGCACATAGCCGGAACCCGGGGCTCATCAATTCCCTGACCCGCAATTATGTCGAATTTTCCGGCCATACCTTTCCGCATGTACTGGTGCCGTTGATGCAACAAAACAACGTCATGATCAATACCGAGCGGCCGCTGGTCATTTACGACCATATGCGCATTTCGCTGGATACCCTGGACATCGATTCGGTGGAGCTGAAACTAACCGGCAGTACGTTCAGGCCTTACGGCAAGCGTGGCGACGTGGCATTGAATTACGACCTGTGCTGCAATGACGAAACCGTCGGCAAAGGCCAGAAAAAGATGGTCCTGAGTGGTTTGCGCGAATACGATCAGGAAAAAATCGATGCCCTGGTGGAAAACTATAGCGCGCGCAAGAACTGTTACGCTAGTAACGCCGCACAAAACTGAGATAACCACCTGGCTGACTGCCGGTCTGGAGTCGAATTCCGATGAAGGCTGTGCGTTCGACAAAAATATCGAAACGCACACCGTGATTGAACGGATCTTCCAGTTCAAATCCAGTACTCGCGTTCAAGCCACTGATGTCCCCATCGATGCGGCTGTAGCTGGTGAAGGGCGTGACGCGCAGATTTTTAAAGCGAAAACTCACCCCGATTTCTGCGCGGACCTGACTCCACTCGATTTCAGCACGATCGCTTTCGCTAGCGACGTTTTCGTCGCCAGTGTAATAACCATAACTGAGCAGGCTCTCCAGTGACACGGATTCACCCAGTGGAAATTCCGGACGCAGATAAACCTGCAGATTCTGCGCTTCGAATTTCGTCGCTGGAGCTGTGCTGTCACCACCAACGCGCATACTCAGGTAACCGATGCTGATACCCACTGCCAGACCACTCTCGGCGCGTTCTTCGATCTGCAGGCTGATCGAATTGATTTTCGCCACGCGCGAAGTATCGGCGAACGCCCAGTCAGACTCGAGGTCGGCGATCTCGATTGCCACCCCGGTATATTCCGCCCTGGCAACACCGAGGCAGCAGCACAGCAACAGAAAAAGACCAGATCGCACCGACAGTGGCCGCGGCTATTCAGCGCTGCTCGCAGGCAGCACACCGATTCGTTTCAATTGCTCGGTGTCGCTGATAGCCTCGCATTCACGGGTAATCCAGTCACCGACTTCGGCAATGATAGCCTCCGGCTTTTTACCCTCGGGCTCGACCGGCGGACCGATGACTACGCGAATCGTACCCGGCCATTTGATCCAGCTGTGGCGTGGCCAGAATTCCCCGGCATTATGCGCTACCGGTAACACCGCATAACCGGTGCGTTGCGATACGATGGCGCCGCCGAGTTTGAAGGGTTTGCTCTGCATCGGCAAAACCCGGGTCCCCTCGGGAAACAGCGCCAGGATACGGCCCTGGTCCATGTGGTGCTTGCTTTCTCGTATCAACTGGTTGACCGCCTTGCGCCCCGTCCCGCGATTCAACGCGATCACATTCATCGCCATTAGCGCCCAACCGAAAAAGGGTATCCAGGTAAGCTCGCGTTTTACCACCCAGACCATCGGCCTGAAAAACCACTGAATCGCGATGGTTTCCCAGGTCGAACTGTGTTTGCTCATGACGATGAATCCATCCTCGGGAATATTTTCCGTTCCTTCGATCGAGTAGTTGAGCCCACAGGTAATACGCAGGCTGGCAAGCGAATAAGCGATCCAGATTTTTACGATGCCTATGCGCAACCAGAGCGGAGTAAAAAAAGCGAGCGAAACCAGCGTCGCGCAAACCAGTATGCCGGGCAAAAAGAGTATCCAGAAAAACGTTGCTCGAATGGACAACCAGAATTTGTATATGGGATTTACCATGAGCTCGCCTATCTACGCCGCAGGGTTTCGCGAACGAAGTGAGCCAGATCATCGTATACGGGAACATCGAGTGCTTCGGGAAAGTGCTGCATGGTGTACTCGCCATTGCCGGTACGTACCAAAACCGGATTGGCGCTGGCCATCCTGGCTGCACCGATATCAACGATGCTATCCCCTACCAACGGCGTTTCAGTCAGGTCGACACCGAATTGCCTGGCAATTTGAAACAGCAACCCGGGCTTGGGCTTACGGCAAACACAATTGGACTCCGGCCCGTGCGGACAATAGAAGATACCGTCGACGCTGGCGCCGCGAATTGCCAGCATGCGTTGCATTTTATCGTGCATTTCCTGCAGAACTTCCTCGTTGTAGTAGCCACGTGCAATACCTGAGTGGTTAGACGCAATGGTAACCAGATAACCGGCCTTCTTCAGGCGATTGATCGCTTCGATGCTGCCCGCAATCGGGTCCCATCCTTCGACCGTGGTGACGTCGTCCTCTTGCCGATGGCTGATCACGCCATCTCTTTCCATGATAATCATCTTGGCCAACTGTCAAACTCCTAGAGCAAAACGGGGCATTCAGGACTGGATACGCGATAAATCAGCGACTCGCCTGAAACTTTGCAATAGTTCATCAAGGAGTGCAAGCCGGTTGTTTTGCAGTGCCGGGTCGTCGCTCATCACCATGACCTCATCGAAAAAACGATCAACCGCGGGTCGCAGTTGTGCCAACTGCTCGAGCCCCTCCAGGTAATGCGCCCCGGCGAACAACGCTCCCACCCCGTCATCGAGGGACTTGAGTTGCTGATAAAGCTCGATCTCGGCATCTTCCTGTAACAGTTTGGCATCGACCTCGGTGACCGCCTGTGATTGCTTCCTGAGAATATTGGCGATCCGTTTATTGGCCGCGGCCAGCGCCACCGCCGCTTCGTGGCCCTGGAATTCCTGTAGCGCGCGGATGCGTAAATCGCAGTCATATAACGACCCGGGACGTTCATGTACCACTGCCTCGATGACGTCCAGGCGCATGCCCCGCTCCTGGTAATAGCCCTTCTGACGATCAAAGATATACTCGATTACCGCGTCGACAGAAGCGACAGCGTCGAGTTCATCTGCATAACCCTCTGCGGCCAACCTGCACAGATCCTTGATATCCAGCGCCAGGTCGTTCTCGACTATGATGCGCAGCACCGCAAGCGCGGCACGACGCAACGCGAATGGATCCTTGTCACCACCTGGCTTTTCACCGATGGCGAATATTCCGATCAGGCTATCGAGCCGGTCGGCAAGCGCAAGCGCCTGCGCGATAGCCGACAACGGCACACGATCGCCAGCATAACGCGGCCAGTAATGTTGTTCGATGGCATCGCAAACGCCGGCATCCTCGTCTTGCAGAGCGCCATAGTAACGGCCCATGATGCCCTGCAGCCGGGGAAACTCACCGACCATATCGCTCATCAGGTCCGCTTTGCACAGGTCCGCTGCGCGCCTGGTCAAATTCACATCGGCACCAATCAAGGCTGCGATTGCCGCCGCAAGGCGGGAAATACGCCTGGCCTTATCTCCGAGGCTGCCGAGTTTCCTCTGAAACACAACGGTATCCAGGCGCTCACGCATCCGCTCCAGACCCTGTTTGCGATCCTGCGAATAAAAGAATTGCGCATCAGCAAAGCGTGGCCGTATGACGCGCTCATTACCACCGGCAACCACTTCCGGTTTACGACTATCGATATTGGCGATCGAAATGAACCGCGGTAGCAGTCCCCCATCGGCATCATACAAGGCGAAGTATCGCTGGTTATCCTGCATCGTCGTCACCAGCACTTCCAGCGGCAAATCCAGAAAACTGCTGTCGAATGCACCGCATACCGCCACCGGGTACTCGACCAGCGCGGTGACTTCATCGAGCAGCGCAGCGTCGATTCTGACTTCACCCCCCAAACGCAGCGCCGCCTGCTCCACAAGGCTACGAATACTGTCACGCCGCCTGGCGAAACTGGCGATTACCATCCCGTTCTCAAGCAACAGCTTTGCGTAATTACCGGCATCGTCGATTTCCAGTTTGCCGGGTGCATGAAAACGATGGCCGTAGCTGAAGTTGCCGGAACGCAGGCCGAAAACCTCGGCATCGACTACTGCGCGGTCCAGCATCAACACCAACCACTTCACCGGGCGCACGAATTCCTCGCTACGCTCGCCCCAGCGCATGCGTTTCGGAATCGGCAGCGCGGCCAGCGCGGTGGTGACAATTCCAGGTAACAATTCGTGCAGACTACCGCCAGATTCAAGCGCACTGAAATACAGCCAACTGCCCTTGTCCGTCTCGCGCCGCTCGAGTTGCTCGACATTGACTCCACAGGAGCGCGCAAAGCCACTCGCCGCTTTGGACACGTTTCCGTCGGCGTCAAAAGCCACGGATAGCGCTGGTCCGCGCTTTTCGATCTGCCGGTCTGCCTGTCGCAGCGGCACCCCACTCAACAGTATCGCCAACCGGCGGGGGGTGGCGAATACTTCCACGGTCTGCGGGCCGAGTTCGGCAGCGTCCAGGCCGTTTTGCACCAGCTCGGCAAAATCCCGGGCCAGCGACTGCAGCGCACGCGGGGGCAATTCCTCGGTACCAATTTCAATCAGGCAATGATTACTCATCGCTGCCACCTTCGCGAATCATTGGAAAACCGAGCGCTTCACGCGATGCATAATAGGCCTCGGCGACGGCGCGCGACAGGCTGCGCACGCGCAGGATGAAGCGTTGTCGCTCGGAGACTGAAATCGCATGCCGCGCATCGAGCAGGTTAAATGCATGTGATGCCTTCAGCACCTGTTCGTAAGCCGGTAACGGCAATTTTTTCTCCACCAGTATCTGACATTGGGCCTCACAGACGTCAAACCAGCGAAACAGGGCGTCGGTATCGGCCAGCTCAAAATTGTAGGTCGATTGCTCGACTTCGTTTTGCAGGTAGATATCACCATAGGTCACATTACCCTGCGGCCCACTACCCCACACCAGATCGTATAAATTATCCACCCCCTGCAAATACATCGCCAGGCGCTCAAGGCCATAGGTAATTTCACCCGACACCGGGTGACACTCGAGGCCACCGACCTGCTGGAAATAGGTAAACTGAGTCACTTCCATGCCATTCAGCCACACCTCCCATCCCAGGCCCCAGGCACCCAGGGTCGGCGATTCCCAGTCGTCCTCGACAAAACGAATATCGTGCACCAGCATGTCAAAACCGAGCGCCTCCAGCGAACCCAGGTAGAGTTCCTGGAAATTATCGGGGGAAGGCTTGAGCAGCACCTGGAACTGGAAGTAATGTTGCAGGCGATTGGGGTTCTCGCCATAGCGCCCATCGGTAGGACGGCGGCTCGGCTGCACATAGGCGGCACGCCAGGGTTCAGGACCAATCGCGCGGATGAAGGTCGCGGGATGAAAGGTACCGGCACCGACTTCCATATCCAGCGGTTGCATGATCACGCAGCCCTGCTCGGACCAATAATTCTGCAGGGTCTGGATGAGCCCCTGGAAGCTGGTCAAATCATTTGTCGAAGGCGTAGCTGGTATCTCGCTCATTTAGTTGGTTGGCCAAAAGGCGTGATTATAACCAAATGGTATTTTTTACTCATTCATTTTCCCGCCTTATTGTGTTGAGTTTTGAAGCGGTTATGATGTCGGCCATGCAAAACCTCATCGGGCAATGGCTCACCAGCCTCAAGCACTACCTGTTAATGTGCGTACTGCTATCCAGCCCAGAACGCCTGCCCTACAACAGCTTTACCGTTTTACTCACGGGTTTCCTTTATTTTCTCCTCGGATTGTTTCTGGTGGACGCCGAGCACAGCTTTGCGCTGGTCTGGGCACAGATCACGCTGGAGCTTGCCATGCTGGGCCTGATCACCTACATCGGCCTGAATCTGCGCAATTCACTGCCGCGCTTCCAGCAAACATTTTCCGCACTGCTCGGCACTAACGCTATCATCACCGCGTTCACCATCCCGGCTTATCGTTTCGCGATCGACAGCAACAACGCCGACGACAATATGCTGATTTACGTTACCCTCGCCTTCCTGATCTGGAACCTGGCGGTGCTATCGTTGATATTCAAACGCGCCTTTGATATCTCGACCCAGCTTTCAGCTATGATATCTTTCGCTTATTTTATTATTTTTCAACTCACTGTTATCTGGCTCTTCTCTTGAAAATTTACCTCTTGGCATCTGCGGCACCTTCATGGCAGGTCTGGCGCAACTGGCACGCGAGTCGGGTCATCTGGTCGGCGGTTCCGACGCGAATGTCTATCCACCGATGAGCACCCAACTCGAACGCATCGGTATCGAGCTCGACAATGGTTACGATGCCGATACGTTACCCGAGGATTGCGACATTTACGTCGTCGGCAATGCGATCTCCCGCGGCAATCCACAATTCGAAAAGATCCTTGAACGGGGCCTGCCTTACACCTCGGGTCCGCAATGGTTGTACGAGTCCATCCTGCGCAAGCGCTGGGTGCTGGCCGTCGCCGGCACCCACGGCAAGACCACCACCAGCAGCATGCTGGCATGGATTCTCGAAGACGCCGGCCTCGACCCCGGTTACCTGATCGGTGGCGTCAGCCGAAATTTCAAACAGACCGCAAAACTCGGCAGCGACCCGTTTTTTGTGATCGAGGCCGACGAATACGATTCGGCCCTGTTCGACAAGCGCTCCAAGTTTATTCACTATCACCCACGTACCCTGGTGCTCAACAATCTCGAATTTGATCATGCCGATATATTCGATGACCTGGACGCGATCAAACGCCAGTTTCACCACCTGGTACGCACCCTGCCGGCGAGTGCGCTAATCATCGTCAATCAGGACGACGAGGCGCTTCAGGACGTCCTGCAAATGGGCTGCTGGAGCGAGCAGACAGGATTTTCTGCCCGCGACCCGGGCGCCGACTTCTTCCTCGATGATGCCAGTCGTCTGCATCACGCTGATCGCAGTTACCCGTTACATCTCTCCCAACCGGGTCAATTCAACGCCCAGAATGCCAGCGCCGCGATCATCGCCGCACGCCATGCCGGAGTCACGATCGATATCGCGATCGAAGCCATGAGCCGCTTTGCCGGGGTAAAGCGCCGCCAGGAAATCATCGCCGAAATCGATGGTGTGCGCATCATAGATGACTTCGCCCATCACCCGACCGCGGTGGGATTGACGCTGAATGCGCTCAAGGGGGCGACCAGCGGACGCCTCATCGCCGTGCTCGATATCCGCTCCAACACGATGAAAATGGGAATACACGGCGACCAGCTCGGCGCCTCATTTGCTCCTGCCGACCTGGTTTTATTATGCGAAAACACTAATTTACAGTGGGATTTAGCAAAAATGGCAGCATCAGCGGCTACAATAGTGGAGATAAAAAAAGATACGCAACAGATCATCGATTTGCTGTTGCACACAGTCCACCAGGGAGATCAGGTCGTGATCATGAGCAATGGTGGTTTCGAAAATATACATCAGCGTCTGATAGCGGCGCTGCAAAACCAGATCCGGGTATGTCTAAAAAATCTCGAAGACCAACAAAAATAGCCAAGTACGAGATCAAACGTAAAATCGGTAGTGGCTCGATGGGCGTGGTGTACGAGGCCTACGATCCGTTCGTGCAGCGCACCGTGGCCATCAAGGTTGCACATACCCCGGCCGACATGGACGACGCGACAATACAAAAAGTACGCGAGCTGTTTTTCGCCGAGGTGTTCAGCGCGGGTCGCATGCACCATCCCTCGGTCGTCAGCGTGTATGATGCCGGGCAGGAAGAGGACCTCAACTACATCGTCATGGAGTTCATCGACGGCACGACACTGCAGGAATACGTCACCGGTGGACGCACGCTGAATCCAAAACAGATAGTCGACGTTATCTACCAGTGCGCCAAGGGTCTCGACTACGTTCACCGCCAGGGCATAATTCACCGCGACCTGAAGCCGGGCAACATCATGCTCAGCAATGATGGAGATGTCAAAATCATGGATTTCAGCATCGCCCACGTTGATGTCGGTTTCGAGGGCGCTAATACCGAGGTACAGGGATCACCGATGTACATGCCACCGGAGCAATTATCGGAGGAAAAGCGGCTGGTAGCGCAATCGGATATCTACTCGCTAGGTGCGGTAATGTATGCCTTGCTGGCAAGAAAAACCCCCTACAAGGCCAATAGCCTGGAGTCACTGATCTACAAGATCAGCAATCTTGAACCCGAGCCGATCCAGGAGCTCAACCCCGAGGTAAATTACAGCATCATCTCCATCGTCGAAAAGGCGATGCAAAAAATTATCTATGACCGTTACGAATCCGCATCATCAATGGCGAAAGATCTGAGCCAGGCCGTTGGCAGCCTGCGCGACATCGGTGAACGCATCGATATGCAGGAGAAATGGAAAACCCTGCGCTACCTCGCCTTCTTCAAGGATTTCAGTGACGAACAGATAACCGAGGTAGTCAATGCCAGTGAGTGGAAGGATTTTGAAAAGGGAAGTGTAATCATTACCGAGGGCGAACCCGAGACGGCGTTTTATATCATCGCCAAGGGTGGTGTCGAAGTAATCAAGAACGACAAGGTCGTCGGCTTGATGAAACAGGGCGACTGCTTCGGGGAAATCGCCTTCCTCACACGCCAGCCGCGTAATGCGACTATCACGGCACGCACCGGAGTATCGCTGATGAGCGTCAGTGCCTCGATGATGGAGCAGGCGTCTACTGAAACCCAGATACGCTACTATCGCATTTTCCTGGAAAACCTTATTTCGCGGTTATCTCAGGCTACCGATAAGCTGGTTGAAGCCGACCTGGACATCACCGATTGATGAACCCAAAGGTGATTACCCTGGCGATGACCGGCGCGTCCGGTGCTGAATATACCTTGCGCCTGATGCAGTGCCTGTTGCGCGAAAAAATCCAGGTTCAATTCATCGCCTCACAACCCGGTCAGATCGTAATGGGTATGGAGACCGAGCTGAAGCTCACCGGGTCGCCGCAAAAAATGCGCCAGACCTTCGTCGATTATTTCAGCGCGGACCCGGAACTGATCCAGGTATACTCGCGCGATCAGTGGACCGCGCCACCGGCCAGCGGTTCTTCGGTGGCGGACGCGATGGTGGTTTGCCCCTGCACCATGGGCAGCCTTGCATCGATAGCAGTCGGCAGCAGCGACAACCTGATTCATCGTGCCGCCGATGTGGCCATCAAGGAGCGCAAAACCCTGATTCTGGTTCCCCGGGAAACGCCCTTCTCGGCGATTCACCTGGAAAATATGCTTAAACTGGCACGCCTTGGAGTGGTAATATTACCACCCAATCCCGGTTTTTATCACGGCGTCAGCAAGGTATCCGAGCTGGTCGATTTCATCGTCGCCCGCATCCTCGATCAACTGGGAATTGACAACGATCTGTCACCTCGATGGGGTAACTGAGAACACTTTAGCGCAGTGAACGAACATGAATGAGATCCCGCTATTTCCGTTGAAAACGGTATTGCTGCCGGCCAATACGCTGGGGTTGAAGATCTTTGAACCCCGCTACCTGGACATGATCGCAAATTGCATGCGCGAGAACAGCCTGTTCGGCGTGGTGCTGATCCACAAGGGTGAGGAAACCGGCGCCGATACCGATGTCTACTCGATCGGTACCACCGCGACCATCAGCGACTGGGAACATCGCGCTGACGGTTTACTCGGCGTCACCGCGCTCGGCGTGGAACGTTTCGAAATCCTGTCGACTCACACCCAGGCCGATGGCCTGACCCTGGCAGAGATCAAAATCCTCGAAGACCACGACAGTCCTGAAATTCCCGAGCAGTATCACTACATGCTCCAACTACTCGACCACATCAGCGTTCAGGCCGGTCGTATCCGCGCCGATAGCCAGGGCTTATGCGAAATTCTTTACCAGCTGATTTACCTGTTGCCGCTCGAAGTCACACTCAAACAACGCTTGCTCGAAATTCCAGATTGCGGTGACCGCGCGGTGATTCTGCACGCTGAGCTAATTCGCCTTGGCGTGATTCAATACATCAAACCCGAAGCGAGCAGCGGTTAGCCCGGTTACTCACCGGTAAGTTGCGGGTCGCTACAGGACCGGGGCTTCTGGGCGGTGGGCATGAGGCCTGGAGCCGACAGGTGAATTTTCCGGGCCAGGCGTTTCAATTCTTTATCGCCTTGCATACACTGGCGCAATAAAAACCGTGGAGGAGCTAACCATGCGGATCTCAATCCTTGCGATTTGTCTGTTTATGAGCAGCACGCAGATCTTCGCCAGTGAAGTTTCCGGTGTTTTCATCGACGCTGAAATCAAGGCCGATAACGGTGAAATACTGGTGCTCAATGGTGCTGGGCTGCGTGAAAAGTTCTGGGTAGATGTTTACGTCGGTTCGCTATACCTGCCCGCTAAATCCGACGATGTTGCGGCGATACTGTCGAAACCAGATGCCTGGCGCATACAGCTCGATTTTGTTTACAAGGAAGTCGCCCAGAAAAAATTACTGGATAGCTGGCGCGAGGGATTCGAAAAAAATCAAACTGCCGAAGCACTGCAGCGATTGCAGTCACGCATCGAAACCTTTTACCGCTTTTTTGACAGTAGCGCAGTCGCCAGAGATCAATTCCGCTTCGATTACCAACCCGGCGCCGGCACCCGCGTGAGTAAAAACCAGCAATTGCTGGGGGTTATACCCGGAGAAGATTTCGCTAATGCCCTGCTCGAAATCTGGCTCGGCAATCACCCCGCTGATAAAGGCCTGAAGAAAGCGATGCTGGGTCTTTAACTGATCGTTGTATCAGTTTCCAGCCCGCAACTCCGCAAAGCAGGCTGCCGCAGCGGCAATGGTTTGCTCGATCTCGGCGCTGCCGTGCTGCGCGCTGACAAAGCCCGCCTCGTAAGCCGAGGGTGCCAGGTTGACACCGCGACTGAGCATGCCGTGAAAGAAGTGGCGGAATCGATCCGCGTCGCAAGCGCTGACCTGGCTAAAGCTCGATACCTCGGGCTGATCGGTGAAAAACAGGCCGAACATCGCTCCCACCTGATTGCTGCGCAGCGCAATATCGTTGGCCGCCGCCGCCGCGTGCAAGCCGTCCAGTAGCTGCGTGGTGGTCTGCGTCAGCGCCTCGTAGAAACCCGGCCGTGAAATGATTTCCAGGGTCTTCAGACCCGCCGCCATCGCTACCGGGTTGCCGGATAAGGTGCCGGCCTGGTAGACCGGACCGAGAGGCGCGATGTGCTGCATGACGTCCCTTCTGCCACCGAACGCACCAACCGGCATGCCGCCGCCGATGATCTTGCCGAGCGTAGTAAGGTCGGGAACGATGCCATAGAGTTGTTGTGCGCCACCGAGGCCGACACGAAATCCCGTCATCACTTCATCGAGGATGAGCAGGCTGCCTGAGGCATCGCAGCAATCGCGCAGGGTTTGTAGAAAACCGTCTACCGGTGGCACGCAATTCATATTGCCGGCGACCGGTTCGACAATAACGCAGGCGACCTCATCGCCGATCTCGGCAAAAGCCTGCCTTACCTGGTCACTGTCGTTATAGCTGAGTGTTACCGTATGATCGGCGAGTACCGCCGGCACACCCGGTGAACTCGGCACGCCGAGCGTAAGCGCGCCCGAGCCGGCCTTGATCAGCAGGGAATCGGAATGGCCATGATAACAGCCCTCAAACTTGATGATCTTGTCGCGACCGGTGAAACCACGCGCGAGTCGAATCGCGCTCATCGTCGCCTCGGTGCCGGAGCAGGTCATGCGCACCAGGTCGATGTTCGGCATGATGTCGCAGATACGTTGCGCCAGTTCGACTTCCAGCGCACAGGGTGCACCGAAGCTCAACCCCTTGGCGACCGTTGCAGAAACCGCGGCGATGATTTCCGGATGCGCGTGACCACAAATCATCGGCCCCCAGGAACCGACGTAATCAATGTAGCGGTTGCCATCCACATCGATCAGGTACGCCCCTTCGGCGCGGTCGATGAATGGCGGTGTGCCACCCACGCCGTTGAACGCACGTACCGGAGAATTGACGCCGCCGGGAATGACGGTGTTCGCCTGTTGGAATAGAGATTCGGATTTAGTCATGGTTTTTCAGAGGTCCTGTAAGTCGCAAAACTTTATACAAACTAATGTAAATGCTCGCGGATTTCAAAGCGGCGCGCCGTAATCACGATCAATAACAACACGGGTAATCCGAGAATCGCGGTGAGCATAAAAAATCCCGGGTAACCCAGTGAGTCGACTATCGATCCCGAATAACCACCGAGCGTTTTCGGCAACAGCGTCATCAACGAGCTGAATATGGCATATTGCATGGCGGTAAAAGAGACGTTAGTCAGGCTCGACAAAAATGCGACGAAAGCGGCACTGGCAATGCCGGCGGCCAGGTTGTCAGCGGAGATAACGACGTAAAGCCAGAACATATCATAGCCGATACTGGCGAGTAACATGAATAACAAGTTGGTCGCAGCCGCGAGCACCGCGCCCAGCAGTAAAATCCGCATCACGCCAAAACGTATCGCCAGCAAGCCGCCGATAAAGCCACCGGCGATCGTCATCAGCAGACCAAAGGTTTTGACGACACTGGCGATTTCACTCTTGCTGAAGCCGAGATCCTGATAAAACACGTTGGAGATAACTCCGAGCACTATGTCGGAAATACGATAAACACCGATCAAAGCAAGCAGTATCCAGGCCAGTGACCAGCCATAGCGACTAAAAAAATCCCGTACTGGCGCCATATAACTGCGCTCCACCAGGCGGTAATCGACGATACCACTTCTGACCAGCACCATTGCCACCAGCCAGGCCACCAGCAGTGCCAGCATTAGACGCAACGCCTCTACCAGCAAGGCGGCCAGGTAGGGCCCCATCCAGGCTTCGCCCAGTATCGACTTGAGCGCCTCGGCGATGCCTCGACTGTAGAAAAAGGAAATGACAAAAGCGCTGATCGACAACGCAAACATCAGCATGAAACGCGCATAGTCACGATTGCTGACGAGGCTGTCACGGACTTCGGCTTTGCGTGGCTCGTCGATGCACAGCGTGGTTGCCACCCCGGCCAGCATTGCAACCGCCATCGACCAGTAAGTCCACTGCCAGGCCTGGTAGCTATATGCCGCGGTACTGGTACCGAACCAGTCTGCCAGAAACAGCGAACCGGCCCCGGCGGTTAGCATGCCGATGCGGTATCCGGCAATATAGGTTGCCGACATCATGGCCTGCAGCTCTACCTGGGCCGACTCGATCCGATACGCGTCGATGACTATATCCTGCGTCGCCGAGGAAAAACCGAGCAGAACCGCAGCAAGCGCCATCCAGCCCAGACTTGATTCACCGCTGGCAGGATCAATCGCCGCCATCGCCAGAATCGACAGGATAATCGCCAGTTGCGCCACCAGTATCCAGGCGCGACGCCGGCCAAGCATTCGCGTTAGACCCGGCAATGGCAGTTGGTCCACCAACGGCGCCCACACGAACTTAAAGGAGTAGCCGAGCGCTGCCCAGCTAAAGTAGGTGACGGCGGCACGCTCGGCACCTGCCTCGCGCAGCCACAGGCTGAGCGACGAAAAGATCAGCAGCAACGGGATACCTGCTGAGAAACCGAGGAACAGCATGGTAACCACGCGCCGATGGCAAAACAGCCTGAGCGTGTCACTCCAGCTACGAGCAACCACCGACACTATTGCGAGAGCTCCAGATCGTAATCCATGATCAGCGGAGCGTGGTCGGAGAAGCGTTGGTCGCGAAATACCCGTGCGCGTTGAATGCTATCCCGCAGGCCGGGGGTTACAATCTGGTAGTCGATGCGCCAGCCCACGTTGTTGTCCCAGGATTTGCCACGATTGGACCACCAGGTGTACTGCTCGGCACGCGGCTCGACTACGCGAAAGGCATCGACATAGCCGACCCGCTCAAACAGGTCAGAAAGCCAGGCGCGTTCCTCGGGCAGGAAGCCGGAGTTTTTCTGGTTGGAACGCCAGTTTTTCAAATCGATATTTTTATGCGCGATGTTCCAGTCACCGCAGATAATGAACTCGCGACGTTTGCGCCTGAGCGCCTGCAGGTGCAGCAGGAAACTGTCCATAAAACGCCATTTCGATTCCTGCCGATGATCGCCGGACGAACCCGACGGCGCATACAGCGAAATGACCGACAGGTTTTTATAGCGAAATTCCAGGTAGCGTCCCTCGTTATCGAATTCGGATTCACCGAATCCGCGGATCACCTGCACGGGTTGTTCCCGGCTGTAAATCGCCGTGCCTGCATAGCCCTTTTTAAGCGCGTCGAAATAGCTGCAAAAGTATCGTTTAGGATGAAACAACGGCTGATCGAGCTGGTCTACCTGCGCCTTGGTCTCCTGGATACAGATGAAATCCGCACGTTGCCGCGGTAACCAGTCAAAAAAACCCTTGCGCGCCGCGGCGCGGATACCGTTGGTGTTTACTGAGATCACGCGCATTTTAAACTGCTACCAATATTAAATTCTGGCGATATGATACATGACTTAACCTGTCCACCTAATATCGAATCATTTATGCTCGCTTACCAAACCCGCTTCGTCGACTACTGCCTGCAACGCGGCGCCCTGCGCTTTGGTGAATTCAAACTCAAGTCCGGTCGCGTCAGCCCTTATTTTTTTAACGCCGGTATTTTCAATCGCGGTGCCGACCTGGCCGCACTCGCTGCATTTTACGCCGACGCAATCGAACACTCCGCAATCGAATTCGACCTGCTGTTCGGCCCGGCTTACAAGGGCATTCCACTGGCGGCGATCACCGCCAGTGCGTTATTCCAGTTGCATCAGCGCGACGTCCCCTATGCATTCAACCGCAAGGAAGCCAAAGACCACGGCGAAGGCGGCACCATCGTCGGCGCCGAGATTAGCGGTCGCGTGATGATCATCGACGACGTCATTACCGCCGGTACCGCCATTCGCGAAGCGATTACGCTGATCGAATCCCACGGCGCCCGGGTCACCGCGGTCACCATCGCGCTCGATCGACAGGAGAAAGGCCAGGGCCAGTTATCCGCCATCCAGGAGTTGGAACAGCATGGTATAAGCGTTGTTTCCATCATCAAGCTCGAACACGTCCTCGAGTATCTCGAGGTTAGTGGCGATCACGCCTACCGCGAGTCGATCGAGGCCTATCGCTCCCGCTATGGAATCGACTGAACTCGAAGCAATCAAATCGGTCTACTAACCCATTGCCAGAGAGCACGAGGGCAGCATGATTCGACTACTGGTTTTCGCCAGCCTGATTTCATCGGCGACGTTTGCCGCTGAGCCGATAGTAATCAGTAGCGGCGACCAGCAAACTGCGGTTGTCGAGCTCTACACTTCGGAAGGCTGCAGCAGTTGTCCGCGGGCCGATCGCTGGCTGTCAAAACTGGTGGCATCCCCGCCACCGGATCTCGATGTGCTCGCGCTCGCGTTTCACGTTGATTACTGGGATTACCTGGGCTGGAAAGACCGCTTTTCGAGTGCCCACTATACGAAAAGGCAGCGGCTACTGGGCGCCAATAATCTGCAACGCACGATTTACACACCAGAATTCTTTGTCAATGGCAGGGAGACGCGTGGTTCCGGTAATATCCTCGACAAGATTCGGCAAGCCAACCAGAACCCTGCTCCGCTGGCGTTACGGTTGACTGTATCCCGCGACAAATCGGAGCTGGTGGTGGCGCTGCAGGCGCCGGCCGGGCGCGGTACCATCGATCAGATCCACCACCGATACCTGGTCTACGAGAACAATCTTTCTAGCGACGTCAAGCGTGGCGAAAATTCGGGTGAAATCCTGCATCATCAGCAGGTCGTGCGTTACCTGAGCCCGGCACAGAGCCTGCAGACCGAGAACCAGCATCGAATCAGCATCGATCCCGCATGGCAGTCTGAAAACATCGGTATCGCAGTGCTGGTGACCTCTAGGGATGATCGCCACTACCTGCAGGCCGTGCACACCCCGGTCGCGTCGTTACTCGCGGCGCGTTAATAGCTAAATTGTGGAAAATGGCGCGTATTGGCCTATTATGAACCTTACGTTTCAAGATTTTTCATCACCAAAGGAAGAAACACACCCCGTGCGCGTTGCCAAGACATTGAAAAATGCCGCTTCAACTCGATTTCCAGAATTGTTACTGGTGGTTCTGCTGGGCACCATTAGTTCAGCGTCCCTGGCCGGGCCTCTGTATAAATGGGTCGATGAAAACGGTGCGGTACGCTACAGCGATCAACTGCCGCCCTCACAGACCGGGAAAAGGCATCAACAACTCAATTCCCAGGGGATCGTGCTGACCACCAAGGATGCGGCCAAGACCTCGGAAGAGCTTGCCATCGAAGCCGAGTCAAAACGCAAGCTTGAAGAACAGCAACGCGAAGAAGCGCGCCTCAAGGCGACACAGGATAAACAGGACCGCGTGCTGCTGCTGACCTTCAGCTCCGAGGAAGAACTCGAACATGCGCGTGATGGCCGCATGGAAGTCATCGATTCGGTCATCCGTCTGATCGCCGGCAATATCGAGACGGCACAGAGCCAACTCGACCAACTGACGGATCGAGC
>Ga0316187_10000627_pt1 | contig 28470 bp, 24 predicted proteins | sample CroRivburrow1_MG_FD_204927 | JGI IMG/M metagenome (GOLD analysis project Ga0316187, IMG submission 204927) | Coastal sediment microbial communities from Maine, United States - Cross River worm burrow 1 | ecosystem: Environmental > Aquatic > Marine > Coastal > Sediment | place: USA: Maine... | reverse complement strand
TGTGTCTCCTGTTGGAAATAAAATATAGACCCATCCATATTTTTTGAAGAGGGCAGGATTGCATAAGAGGCCTCTTTTTGCAAATCAGCCGCGCAGGAAGTAAGCCTTAATTTTCTCTAAAAGCGTGGGTTATTGGGTAGCGTCGATCCCGGCCAAATGCACGGCGAGTGATCTTCACACCCGGTGGTGACTGACGCCGTTTGTATTCGGCTGTGTGCAGCATACCGACTACCCGCTTCACCTCATCGATATCAAAGCCAAAGACTGCGATTTCATCGACAGAGCGTCGATCCTCAATTGTTGCTTTCAGGATGGTATCCAGCTCATCGTAATCGGGCAGTGAATCGGAATCTTTCTGATCAGGCCTGAGCTCTGCAGATGGCGGTTTATCAATGGTGTTTTGCGGAATGGTTTCACGCACTTCGTTCATATAGTTGGCCAGTGCAAAGACATCGGTTTTCCAGACATCCTTAAGCACGGCAAAACCACCGGCCATATCACCATAGAGCGTGGCATAACCGACTGCCATCTCCGACTTATTACCTGTAGTCAAAAGCATACGGCCAGTCTTGTTGGAGATCGCCATCAGCAACATGCCACGGCTACGGGCCTGAATATTCTCTTCGGTTACATCCAGTTCACTTCTGCCCCATTTGGCAAACGTATCTTTCAAAACAGATTCAGTTGCCTCAACTGGTTTCGCAATGGGAAGTGTCACGCTCTCAATACCTAGATTTTCTACCAGCGCCTCGGCATCGGAGATGGAGTGATCACTGGAAAACTTGGAGGGAAGCAATACACCCAGCACATTTTCAGCCCCCAAAGCCTCCACGGCAACCACAGCTGTTACGGCTGAATCAATACCACCTGAGAGGCCAATCACCACCTGCTGGCATCCATTTCTTCGTACATAATCACGCACACCGAGCACCAGTGCATCATGAATCTGCTCCGTGGAATCCGGAAGTGCTGCAATATCAGATTGACCAGCAAGCTCCATATTCACGACAGGCAGATCAGCGTTAAACAATGGTGCTCGCATCAAAAGATCACCTGATGCATCCATCACATGGGAGCCACCATCAAAGACCACCTCATCCTGCCCGCCTACCGGATTTACGTAGGCCACAGGCATGGCAAACTGTTTCGCACGACTGCCCATTAGCGCTTCACGCTCAATCTGTTTATCAATATGGAACGGTGATGCGTTTAGATTCAACCAGAGATCAGCTGTCAGCTCAGCCTGCTTCTTAGCCAGCGAATCACTCCAGATATCTTCACAGATACCGATACCTACCTGCCAGCCGTTCACATCAAACACAACATCATCACCACTGCCGGGCCTGAAATAACGCAGCTCGTCAAACACGCCATAGTTGGGCAGCTTCTGCTTATCATAGACACCGATCAGCTCACCTTTCCGTGCAATAAAGGCACTGTTCCTCAATGTGCCATCGACTTCACGGGGGGCACCAAACACCACAGCACAATTGCCACTGGCAGCCACCACTTCATCCACACCGAATTGGGCCGCCTGCATAAAGCGTGGTCTGAGCAGCAGGTCTTCCGGCGGATAGCCGGTGAGGGCAAGTTCTGGAAAGGCGATCAGATCACACGCTGCATCCTCGGCCTGACTGGCCGCATCGATGATCAGCTCGATATTACCGGTGATATCACCCACTCTCGGGGCGATCTGTGCCAGCATGATTTTCATGATGGTCTCCTCACTTCTGATTCCTCAACAGCATGCTCGCTCATTTTGCGAACAAACATCGCATCACCATATGAGTAGAATCGATATTTCTGCGCTTTGGCATACTCATAAGCAGCCATCATACGCCGGCGTCCGGCCAATGCACTTACCAGCATCAACAGCGTCGACTTCGGCAGATGGAAGTTGGTTAGCAACGCATCCACAATTTTGAATTGGTAACCGGGAAAGATAAAGATATCGGTGCGATCTGAACCGGCCTGAACCCCTTCGTCAGATGCGGCTGCCTCCAGTGTGCGCAGCGATGTCGTACCTACAGCAACAACCCGGCGTCCTTCACGCCTGGCCCGGTTAATCTCATCCGCAGCAGCCTCGGAAATCTGATACGCCTCTTCATGCATCACATGATCATTCACATTATCGACTTGAACCGGTTGAAAAGTACCCGGCCCGACATGCAGTGTGACGTGTACAAACATGGCTCCCGCTGTCTCCATCTTCTGCATTAGTGCTTTGGTAAGGTGTAGCCCTGCAGTTGGAGCCGCCACGGCGCCCGGCTCATTAGCAAATACCGTCTGGTAACGATTTTTATCCTCTTCCGTGTCAGGGCGATCAATATAGGGAGGAAGTGGCATATGCCCGTTGGCTTCAATAGCAGCCATCACGTCATCGGCCAGCAGCCGTATCCGAACCTCTTTGCCTTTACGGGATAGGATCTCTGCACTGAAACCATCTGCAATGGCGATGATCTCTCCGGGCTTCAACGGCTTGTTTGATTTGCCCCAGGCTGTCCACTCATCCGGTTCACCTGCCGGCTCCAGCAACAGCAGCTCCACCTTGCCGCCACTCTCTTTTTTTCCCAGCAGTCGTGCCGGGATCACACGGGTATCATTAAGCACCCAGACATCACCCCGTTGGACCAGACCAACCAGATCGGAGATGGTCCGATCCGCCTGCCCATCCGCCTTAAGCTCAAGCAGACGTGAGGCGTCCCGCTGTTTCAGGGGAGATCTGGCAATCAGTTCATTGGGGAGTGAATAGTCGAAATCTGTCAGGTCCATCGGCCAACCCTAACCGAGAAAAGTAGCTCAGGTCTTGTTGAATAATCCCTTCATCACATCAGCGAGCTGATCATGGGTGTAGGGCTTCTGAATAAAACCGGCAACGCTTTCATCAGGAAGCCGGCTTGTTGCATCCTGTTCACTATACCCGCTCGACATAACAACTTTGATATCCGGCCTGATTCGTTTCATCTCACTAAAACATCTAATGCCATCCATTCTCGGCATGGTGATATCCATCAGTACAGCATCTACTGTATCACCAAAACGCTTCAACTGCTCAAGCCCCTCCAGGCCATCGGAAGCTGTAATAACGGTATAACCGATATCCTTAAGCATCTGACATGCGGTCTCACTGACAGCCTCATCGTCATCGACAACAAGAATAAGCCCCTCACCACGCCAGTTTTTAATGACTGCACTCTCATCCGATACCACAACCGGCTTCTTATCAACGGTAGGAAACAGCACTCTAAACGTAGAGCCTTTGCCAACCTCAGTTTCAAAGGTGATGGCACCACGATGGCCACGCACAATGCCCTGTATGGCACTCATACCAAGTCCGCGCCCGGTAAACTTGGTGGTGTAAAACGGATCAAATATCTTCTTCTTAGTCTCTTCATCCATGCCACAACCTGTATCAGAGACCTCCAGATATACGTACTCTCCCTCGGGCAACCCCTGACCAAATGCGATTCGTTCAAGAAGCGATCTGTCTGCATCCATCACACCGGTAGAGAGCGATATAAGGCCACTATTTTCACCCACAGCCTCGCCTGCATTGGTGATCAGATTCATGATCACCTGCTGCATCTGCCCAATATCTGCATCAATAGCAGGGAGGTCCTCTTTCAGTTTTTCTCTTATGGTCACCTTCCTGGATATGGAGACTTCAATCAATCGCGATATCTCTGCCACCAGCTCCGAGAGATTGATCGGCTTAACAATAAAATCGCCTTTGCCGGAGTAGGCCAGCATCTGGCTGCAGAGCTCAGTAGCACGATGGCTTGCCTTGTTAATTCGAGACACATGTTTAAGCGCCGGTGAATCACGTTCCAGCTTACGCTCTGCCAACCCTGCATTTCCCATGATCGCAGTTAGGATATTATTGAAATCATGGGCGATGCCACCGGCCATAACACCAAGCGACTCAAGCCGCTGCACATGCTCCAGCTTCTCATCCATCGCCCTCTTCTCACTGATATCCTGAACCGTTCCAACTGAACGGATGGGAGTGCCGGCTTCATCAAAGGAATTCTCACACCGCTCCAGCACATACTTCACCCTGCCATCTTTCATCAAAACCCGATGGGCAACCTGATAAGGTTCTTTGTCTTTGAGAGAGCGTTCATAAGCGTTTTGAACCGCCTCAACATCATCCGGATGAATGGCAGCAAGGAATCCTTCGTAGGATGCGGCAAACTGTTTTTTATCGATTTCAAAAATCCGGTAAATCTCATCTGACCAGTTCAACCTGTTGTTGACGATATCAAGCTCCCAGCTGCCAATTTTAGCAATGCCTTGCGCCTCGTTGAGAAGACTCTCGCTCTGTTTGAGTGTTCTCTCCGCATGTTTACGTTTCGAAATATCCCGGATAAACGCAGTGAAATAGTGGATTTTATCAAGCTGGTGATGGGTAATGCTCAATTCAACCGGAAACTCATGGCCATCCCGGTTCTGCCCCTCAGTCTCAATACGCCTGCCAAGTGCGCTTCCCGAAATTCCTGTCTCAATAAATCGCTTCATACCGGCCCGGTGTGCTTCACGATACTGCTCAGGAATAATTAAGCTTGAGAGATCCTGCCCCAGAGCCTCCTCTTCACCCCAACCGAATATCAATTCAGCTGCCCTGTTCCAGCTTGAAATAACGCTATCCGCATTAATACTCACAATAGCATCCAGTGAGTTGTTCAGAACCGTAGAGGTAAAATCCTCACTTCTGGAGCGTGCCATTTCAGCATTCATCGCACTGACAAAACTTTCTTGTTGCCGATTCAGGCTATGTCTAATCAACCAACCAGTCACAATCATGGTCAGAGACACAAGCAGAAGCAGAAGCCACTCTATGATGTTCAGGGCGTATTGATGTTGTTTTAGGGCATCGTGAAGAATGTCTCTTATCGTCGCAATATGGGCGATAAAGTTGTTAAAGCTCTCATCATACTCCTGGTCAACAGCTGTGCTGATACCTGAAACTTCAGAGTTTGATAGGCGTTGATGGGTTAGCTTCACAAACTTATCAAATATAGTCTGTGCAGCATTGTGAATGGCATGAATATTGTCAGTTTCCGGATGCCTTGCAACTACATGGGAGTGCTCAGCAAACATGTGAAATCGCTCCAGATCATTAGCCACACGGTTCAGGTGTTTGAAAACAGTATCGGGGTTTTCATGGGCATCACCACTGACTATCTCTTCCAGCCAGAGGTGCGAAATCGTGATGTCTCCGGTGATATGCTCAGATACTGCCAGCATCTCTGCATGAGTATCCGAGATATGCTGATGCTGGTTTTTGAGAAAAAGCATGCTGCCAAGCACAACCACTGCTACCATTGAAATGACAACAATTAACGGTCTAACAAAGCTCTCTTCAATATAATCTGACGGAATTCTCTCCATCTAATGATCTTAGCAGACTTCATGCCAATTTAGATAAAAAAATCCAGCCGGCCATAATAAGCCTGGGTGGATGGTCTCTTCACCTTCAGGAGCCTCCATCAACACCACAACAAGAGCAAAGCGTCAGCGCTCTTTCACCTCATACATCACCTTATAAAGACACTTTTTCAACTCTTTTCCTTTGAATGGCTTTTGCAAAAAAGCGTCAGGTTGTTCACCACGCATAAGCTTCCCGGTTTTCTCTTTACTGTAACCGGAAAACAGTATGATCGGCACGCTGGAATCTATTTTTCGCATCTCTCGCATGGCATCCACACCGCCAAGCCGGGGCATTGTCATATCCAAAAGAACCGCCACCAATTTTTGATGATGTTTCTTAAATACGTTGACGCCATCCTGGCCATTATTAGCGGTTATGACGTCAAAGTGGAACTTCTTAACAAACTCACTGGCCACTGAGCGCACTGTTGGGTCATCATCCACAACAAGCACAGTTCCTTCCCCCTGCCACTCTTCCATCTCACCCGTCAACACAACCCTTGTCGCAACAGGCCGGTCTGTTGATGGAATAAAGACCCGAAAAGTGGTGCCTTGCCCCGACTCACTAAGCAGCTGAATAGCCCCATTATGTCCACGAACAATACCCAGCACAGCAGATAGCCCCAAGCCAGTACCGGTATCCTTGGTGGTGAAAAAAGGATCAAAGATATTGCCTTGCATCTCATCGTCCATGCCACAACCCGAATCTTTCACCTCAATCGCAACATATTCGCCTTCCGGAAGGTTTACCCCGTTATAGAGATCATCGAGAAAATCTCGCTTGGCATGGACCACTTCAGTAGTCACTTTGATCTCTCCTGCATCTGTACCGATAGACTCAGCAGAGTTGACGATAAAGTTCAGGATGATCTGTTGAATTTGAGCAGCATCACCTTCAACACCAGGCAATTTACTATCGAGCTTTACCAGAAGTGAAATGTTACTGCTGACAGATGCCCGGATCAGCCTGCTCATCGCCCGTACGATGCTGTTTATACTCAGCACCTCCAGCACATACTTACCCTTGCCTGCATAAGCCAGCATCTGCTCACACAGTTCAGTCGCATAATCACAGCTGTTTTCAATATTATTAAGATGCTCGACTGCCGAAGGCAGACCCTCCACATCCATTCGAGCTAACTCGGTGTTGCCCATAATAGCAGCCAGAAGGTTATTAAAGTCATGCGCAATACCGCCAGCCAGCACGCCAAGTGACTCCAGCCGCTGGGCATGCTCCAGCTGGCTCTGCAACATATTCTTCTCTTCTTCATACTGCTTACGTTCAGAGACATCAAACAGTGTCACCATCACAGCATCGTGTTTATCAAATTCAACAGGCGTAGCCCGAATCTCAGCAGTGAAGATTTTTCCATCTGTTCGAACCAGTTTCTCTTCGACCAGAGGCGCAGACACACCCTGCTTCAGATGCGTTTCATTACGCTCCATCTCCAGTGCATGATAATCGGGATGCACATAATCAAGCATCGGTGTGCCCACCATCTCAGTCATATCCTGCGCACCAAACATCGATGCCCCTGCCGGATTAATATAGATCCATTTACCGGCATAGTGGACGCCAACGGCATTTGGCGTCACACCTAACAGTGTTCGGTAGCGGTTTCCGCTTGCTGCAAGGGCAAGGGCATCCTCCCTTAGCTGCTCTTTTGCTTCATTGAGCAGACTCTCGCCCTGCTCTCTTATAGCTGTTGTAAAAAAGGCCACCATGGAAAAAGCCAGATAAACCACTCCCAGATACGCCATATCCCGCCAGATGAAATTTAGATAGCCACCCTCCGCCCATCCAGCCATCCAAAAGGAGATAATGAGCAATGCATAAACGCCCGCCAATCCAGAACCGGCACGCGATCCAGTCAGAAAACAGGCTACAAACGGAAATCCAAGAACCCACACATATCCCAGCTCGCTGGAGCCGCCATGAAAAAACATGGCCAAAAACAGAAATCCTGCATGCAGAATGAGAATGTTTCTTAACCAGAAAAGAGGAGCACCCCGATATGACCACCACATTGCCGAACCGAGCGTTATCACCATACAGAGTTCAGTCCAGCCAAGGGTGTAGTGCCCCTGGCTCAGATTTATCGCACTAAAACCGGCAATAAAAGCAACGCTCACCATTATACATCGACGCAGCAGTTCCATCTGCATCGCGTGTTGGTTAAGCAGTGTGGAGTCTTCAGTTAGCGGGGAATTACTGTTCCGGACCATGAGCTGGCCTCTTAATTAATGGTCTCGACACCTGCCGGAGTTCCCATCAGCACCACATCAGCTCCCTGATGTGAGAAGATACCGTTGGTGACAACACCAGGTACTGCATTGAGTTGATCTTCCAACCCGCGCGCATCGGTAATTTTAAGGCCAAACACATCAATGATGATATTGCCATTGTCTGTCGTGAAACCTTCACGCAGTTTCGGCTCACCGCCCAGCTTTTTGGCGATTCCTGCAACCAGTTCACGGGCCATAGGAATCACTTCGATCGGCAGCGGGAATGCACCCAGGTGATCAACACGTTTGGTCTCATCAACAATGCAGACAAACTTATCGGAGCCTGCTGCCACAATCTTTTCACGGGTCAGTGCGCCGCCGCCGCCTTTGGTCAGGTTTTTACCTGCATCAAACTCATCCGCGCCATCAATATAAACAGAGAGAGAGTCGACCTGGGTCAGTGCTTCGTTGAGATCAAGCACCGGAATACCGTGCCCTGCCAAACGCTCTGCAGTTGCCTCTGAACTTGCTACGGCACCTTTGATTTTGTCTTTCATCGTCGCCAGTGCATCAATAAACATGTTGGCGGTTGAGCCGGTGCCGACACCTACGATGCTACCCTCTACCACATAAGCAAGTGCTGCCTCAGCCACCTTCTGCTTCATCTCATCCTGTGTCATGCATCCCTCCTGTCCGTTCATATGCCGGAAAAATTGAGTTTGAACCCTAACGGATAACAGCTCCCATATCAGCTAAAATTCACAACATATGGAGGTGTTAAGTCGACTCGGTTAGGTTCGCGCCATGCTCACAGCAGAGATCGACATCATTATCACCATCCTCTTCTTCATCGGCCTGGGCCAACTTGCCTGGTTGTCGGTGATGACGATACGTCGGAACATAGCATCAGCCACACTCTGCGCTGCGCTGCCACCTATGATCTCGATCTGGGTGCTGCTCTGGCCACTTTACGAACACCCAATCTGGCTCTGGGCCGGCATCATGATCCTTGGTCTGCCAATCCTGCTCAGCTTCGGCATCAACACCCCCTTCTGGCAACACCTTCGCTTCGCCTGGTCTGGTGATCTTTATGAAGATGACTCGCCTCAGATGTGGCCCTTGCTATCACTCATTGCAGCGCTTGCCATCGCCGCTGCCTTTTTTCAACGCTCACCTGAATTCGGTCTGGGTATCGGGCTTGCCGTATGTCTCGCCTTTCCCGCTGCCGATCTGCTGGATCGAAGCCGGTATCTGCAGCTCGGTTTTCCACTCCATCCCAAACAGACGCTGATCGGCCATCTCGGCCTGGCTATCTTCACTGCCCTGATATGTGGCTGGGCCATCCATCTCTATCACGGTCTTGAATGGCAGCGCCTTTTTATCGCCACCCTGCTGGCCGGTATCGCTGCTTCAGCTATCAGAGTCTTTATCCCGACCCATTTCATGCTGCCGCTGGCCACCCTTGCTATGGGTGTCACACTCTGGTTGTTATAGGGTTTAGACCATGAACATTACTGATACCGATAGATTGATTGCGATGGCGCTGGATGAGGATGCTGCAGGTGATGACCTTACCTGCATCGCAACGATTGAAGCCGGGCAGCAGGGAGAGGCACACATCACCGCCAAAGCAGATGGCCGGCTATCAGGTGTTGGCGTAGCAAGGTCAGTGTTTGAACAGGTTGACTCTTCCATTAAACAGAAGTGGCTGATCAGTGACGGCGATCTCATTCAAAAGGGTGAACTGCTCTGTGAGCTTAAAGGATCAATGCACTCACTGCTTGCGGCTGAGAGAACAGCATTGAACTTCCTGCAACACCTCTCCGGCATTGCCACTGCCACATCCCGTTTTACAGAAGTGCTCTCCGGTACCGGTTGCCAGGTTGTTGATACCCGAAAAACCACACCCGGCATGCGAATCCTGGAGAAGGCAGCCGTTGTTCACGGCGGCGGCAGCAATCACCGTATGGATCTTGCATCCGGCATGTTGATCAAGGAGAACCATATCGAAGCGTGTGGCTCGATCACTGAAGCTGTCGGTAAATGTTACGCTCAGAGCGACGTGGTATGGGTTGAGGTGGAGTGTGAAACCTTTGAGCAGCTTGAGGAGGCGATTGTAGCCTGCCCCGACATTATCCTGCTTGATAACATGACGCCTGATCAGGTTGCCAAGGCACGAGAGATGACCCCCTTCTCCATTCTGCTGGAGGCATCCGGCAACATTACTCTGGAGAGTGCCCGGGCATATGCAGAGACCGGTGTTAACCGTATCGCTATCGGTGCCATCACCCATTCAGCTCCGGCACTTGATCTATCCATGCGTGTCACCGCAGAGAGATCGAATTCAACATGAATCCCAAACAGGATGTCATCCTAGCGCGGCTGCATTGCAGCAACACACCAGTCTCAGGGGATGCGTTGGCAGATGAACTGGGGCTGAGTCGAGCAGGTATTTGGAAACATATCCAGAGCATGCGCAAACAGGGTATTACAATCGAGTCTCACACCGGCCGCGGTTATGAACTCAAATCAGATATTGTCAGCCCGGCCATGTTAAGCAAGGCGTTAAACGGAAGCGTGATCGGTTCAGCGTACATGGTGCTTGATGAGATCGACTCCACCAACCGTGAAGCGATGCGACAGGCAGAGGCAGGTGCCGAAGAGGGGCTTGTCATCATCGCCAACCGCCAGACAATGGGACGAGGGCGTCTGGGAAGATCATGGCATACAGCTGAAAATGACTCGCTCGCGCTGTCGATACTTCTTCGCCCCACCATTTCACCGGAACAGGTGCCGCAGCTATCACTACTTACAGCGGTAGCACTGCACAACGCGCTATCAACCTTTGTACCAGACGTTCGCATCAAATGGCCCAATGACATCCTGCACAGTGGTGCAAAGATTTCGGGTATCCTCACCGAGTTGCGCGGTGAACCCGGCCGTGTACACGCCGTGGTGATCGGCATTGGCGTTAATATCCGTAGCCCTGAAAACGGCTGGCCGGAAGAGATTACACAACTGGTAACTGACCTCACCACTGCAAGTGGCCGAGCGATGAATCGGCTAGATGTGTTACTGGCCATCATCAAGGCGATGGAGTTAAGCTACAGTGATTTTCAAAGTCACGGTTTTGACTCCATCCGTGAAGCGTGGTGGCAGGCACATGCAGCCAGTGGCCATAGGGTTCGGGCCCATGGCAGTGATGGTTATGTTGAGGGGATTGCTGAATCACTCGATAGTGATGGAGCTCTGCTTTTGAGAGTCGGTGGTGAACTTCAGCGCTTCATTGCCGGAGACATTGAATTGATGGAAGGGATTGAACAGGGGTTAGACAGGTAAAGAGTGATGAAACGTTTTTTAGTAGTTGATATCGGTAATACCCAGATGGTCTTCGGCCTTTTTGAAGGTGAAAAGCTATGCTCCCACTGGCGTCTCTCCAGCAGCCACAGCCTCACATCAGATGAGCTGGCCTGGCAGCTTCACGGCATGTTTGAACAGTTTGGCCATCAGCCAAAACAGATCGACGGCATCATGGCCGCCAGTGTTGTGCCCCATCTCGACAACACGCTAAGTGATGCATGTGAGCGGATTTGCGGCATGCCAGCCGCCTTTGTTGGCAATCCTGATGTAAAAACAGGCATGGCAGTCGATTATAAAAACCCCAGAGAGGTCGGTGCCGACCGGATCGCAAACGCCATCGCTGCAAGAGAAGGCTTTGGTGCTCCTGTGATTGTACTGGATTGTGGCACAGCCACTACCTTCGATATTGTTTCACCTCAAGGCCACTATGCAGGCGGGCTGATTATTCCTGGTATGGAGATTTCACTTGAAGCACTCTGCCAGCGTGCTGCCAAACTGCCGGAAGTCTCCTTCACCCGCACCGAGACGCTGATTGGTCGCGATACCGTCACCAGCATACAGGCCGGTAGCTACTGGGCCGCCGTTGATGCAATCAAAGGGCTGATTGGCAGACTGCATGCCGATGGAAATTATTCGCAGGCTCCGATCATCGCAACCGGCGGTCTCTCCGAAAAACTACTGGATGACGTGCCTGAAATCACGACCCACCAGGCACATCTGACACTCGAAGGGCTACGCCTGCTTGCCGGACAGCACTTTAACGGATGAAACAGACCGTAGTTGCCATCTCTCTTCTGCTGGCCGCATGGCTGGCATGGCAGGCGTGGCAGCCTCCGGTAGTAAAACATTCCGGAACCACAGTTCGAAGCACACTGCCTGTGGTGAAAGATGCTGGCCCTGAACTCTGGCGCATTGTCACCAAGCGCATGGTCTGGAAGCAGGCCATCTCAACGCTTCGTGACCGCCTCTACCGGGAGGGCTTCGAAACCGAGCTGGTGGTAAAACGGGAGCCGGTTGAGCTGCACGCCTTTGATGATCCGGGCAGTTTTAAAACCCAGGCTGCTGCTGAAAAAGTAAAAGCCAAATGGCGCAAAAAGAAGATTGATGCCGAAGTAGTGAAAAGAGAGATCACTTTTGCCGTGGCACTGGGGCGTTTCTACCTCACCTCATATGCCGAGCAGATGCAGTCACGACTAAAAACCATTGGTCTCCCCTATAACTATGAGCGGCGAACGGTAACGATCCCCGCCTACCGTTTTGTCTTTAAACCGATGCAGAAGCCCGAGGCGGAAAAAAGTTGGAAGCAACTTCAAAATCTCGGTATTGCCGAACCTGCGATGATGAAAGAGAGCCAATTCCAGAGACTGTTTGGCAAAAAGCCTGCCTCATAATCAAAACTGAATGACCACTTCCGGCCATAAAAGAGACTAGCTTCTGATCAAGTCAGAGAAACGGTCAAAGAGGTAATCCGCATCCTGCGGGCCCGGACTTGCTTCCGGATGATACTGAACCGAGAAGACCGGTCTGTTTTTTACTTTCAGCCCTTCAATGGTGCCATCAAATAGTGAGCGATGTGTGATCTCAACATGATCAGGCACACTGTCATCAGCTACGGCAAAGCCATGATTTTGACTCGTGATCTCGATCTTACCGGTGGTCTCATCCTTGACCGGATGGTTACCGCCACGATGACCAAACTTCAGTTTAAATGTTGATAATCCCAGCGCCTGAGAGAGCAGCTGATGCCCCATGCAGATACCGAAGATCGGGGTATCTGCATCCAGCAACGCACGGATCTCTTCAACCGCATAACCAACTGCAGCCGGGTCACCCGGACCGTTGGAGAGGAAGATGCCATCAGGATTCATCGCAAGAATATCAGCCGCCTTGGTCTGCGCTGGTACGATTGAGACCTTCAAACCACGATCAGAAAGTTTGCGGTAGATATTACTTTTACAGCCAAAATCGAATGCAACAACATGTTTATCGGCTTCCACATTACGATACTCAGCGTTAATGACATCATAGGTGCCACTACCGTTCTCAGCACTCCAGACCGATGGAGTATCACAGCTCACCTGACCAACAAGATCGCGCCCTTCCAGGCCGTCCCAACCGCGAGCTTTGGCTACAGCATCTTCTTCACTCATGCCGTTGGAGGCGATCACACCATTCTGAGCGCCATTGTCACGCAGGTGACGAACCAGCGCACGGGTATCGATATCAGCGATACCGACAATATTCTGAGCTTTTAGCCAATCATCAAAATCTATTTCTGAACGGTAGCTGGACGTGATCCGCGAAGGTGCTCGCACGATGCAACCGCGTACGGATGCGGTATCGGACTCGTAATCATCTTTGTTGGCGCCAACATTGCCGATGTGAGGGTAGGTAAAGGTGATAATCTGATCGGTATAGGAGGGATCTGTAAGAATCTCCTGATAACCGGTCAGCGAAGTGTTAAAACAGACCTCGCCGACGGTCTCTCCAACGGCACCAAAAGCCTGACCACGGAAGATTCGTCCATCCGCCAAAGCCAAAATTGCTTCCTGATTTGCCATCGGGTCACCTCTCTGTTTCAAACGGACCGCAGGGTACGAAAAAAGCGACTAAAAGTCGAGCATGCAACACGCCTTGATCGGAGCCGGTCAGGAATCCCCGCTTGGACTTAGCATACCTGCCGGGTCCAACAACCTGTCCAGCTCAGTCTCGGGCAGAACACGCTCTTCGATACAGAGTTGACGCACGGTTTTACCCTCTTTAACGGCCTGTTTGGCAATCTCGGAAGCTCGATCATAACCGATCACCGGCGCCAGTGAGGTGACCATACTCATGCTCCACTCAATCTGCTGTTCACACTCCTTACGGTTTGCCTCAATTCCGGCAATACATTTGTCGGCAAACATACGGCATGCATTAGCTAGAATCGTCTCGGATTCCAGTAAATTATGCGCCATGACCGGCAGCATCACATTCAGATCAAGCAGCCCTGATGCGCCACCAAAGGCAATCGCAGCATCATTACCGATCACCTGAGTAGAAACCTGCGCCATTGATTCGGCGATTACCGGATTCACTTTACCCGGCATAATGGATGAGCCTGGTTGCACGGCGGGCACGGTGATTTCGCCAATGCCACAACGAGGGCCTGCATTGAGCAGGCGAACATCATTGGCAATCTTCACTAGCGAGACCGCCAATGTGCGAAGATGGCCTGAGAGCTCGACAGCTGCATCCTGTGCAGCCTGTGCTTCAAAATGGTTAGAAGCCTCATGGAATTCGATGCCGTAAACAGATGAGAGTTCGGCAGCTACCCCCGCCCCAAACTCTGAATGAGTATTAAGCCCTGTGCCTACCGCAGTACCGCCCTGAGCCAGTTCGGTGATTCGCGGAAGCGCACTCTTCAACCGCTCAATGCCAAGCTCTACCTGTCGTGCCCAGCCGGAAATCTCCTGCCCCAATGTAATCGGCGTGGCATCCATCAGATGGGTGCGACCAATTTTGACAGCGTCCATCGTCTCTTCAGCTTTGGCCATCAGCTGCTGATGCAGGTGGCTTAGTGCCGGTAGCAGCTCATGCATCAACAGATCGGAAGCTGCAACATGGATCGCTGTAGGAATCACATCGTTGGAGGATTGCCCCATGTTCACGTGATTATTCGGATGAACTGAAACTGCATCATCAATCTCACTGCAGCGGTGAGCAATCACCTCATTGGCATTCATATTGGTGCTGGTGCCTGAGCCTGTCTGGAAAATATCGAGTACAAACTGTGCATCCCAGTGCCCTTCCGCGACCTCAGTTGCAGCTTTGGCGATTAGCGAGGCGTGTTCGGTTTCAAGTTTGCCAAGAGCTCGATTAACCTCAGCAGCACTGCACTTGATATTGCCCAGCGCCTTGATGAAAGGCCGTGAAAAACGAAGGTTCGACACAGGGAAGTTTTCAGCTGCACGCGCCGTCTGCGCACCATACATCGCATCTGCAGGCACCTGCATCTCACCCATCGAATCCCGTTCTGTGCGTGTTGACGACATATATGCTCCCTCAATCTTTATGAATGCGTCGAAAACTTTACGATGCCACGACAATCATGACAAATTTCCGACTAAATAGAATAGGGCAGAAAACGAAAAAGGGCCAGCATTGCTGCCGGCCCTTGTTTGATATGGCTCCCCGAGCAGGACTCGAACCTGCGACATATGGATTAACAGTCCACCGTTCTACCAACTGAACTATCGGGGATTAAGGCGGCGAACGGTACGAATCAGGCATAGGACTGTCAACAGAGGAGTTACCCATTTTTAAGCAATGCAAATTTTGACTTGCAATCATGGTCAGAAAAGGCCCAATATACGTGATATTTGTTAGTTACGTCTTTTTCATGCTATAGTGCATGAAGATAGGAGGGCAATCTCATTGAATAACAGTGCTTTTTGGAAATCAGACTGGGTTCTAGGACTTGGCTTAACACTGTTATTTTGCCTGGCTTACCTGGCAGGATTCGGCCCCACGCTTTCTCTGGAACAGAAGGCTTATGATGTAGCTGTATCTGCAGGTGTCTCTCCAGCAGATAATCGCATTGTTATCCTGGACATTGATAATGACTCCATCGAACGCATTGGCCGCTGGCCTTGGCCACGTTCAGTAGTTGGCGATGTGATCGGTAAACTCTCTGATGCTGGCGCTCGCTTGATTGGTGTCGATATTTTCTACAGTGAGAAGCAGCAGGTTCCAAAAAGTGCACAGACTCACCTGCAACTTGCAGAAATTCTGCGCAAACAGGGCAAAATCGCAGAGGCTGATAGAATCATTGCAGAAGCTCGAGAAATGGATGAAGACCTTCGCCTTATTAATGCCACCCGTGAGAGTGGCATTGTTTTTATGCCAATGTTTTTCGACGCAGGCACACCTTATGGCCGCCCTGATGCTGAGCTACCTGACTATATCAGCCGCATGGCAATCAAAAACATCGGCGAAAAGATCGAAGGTGCTGAACCACTAAATGCAGTCAAGCTGCACTATCCATTCCCCGAACTGGCTATAGCTGCTGCAGGAATGGGCTATCTGAATGTCACGAAAGACAGTGATGGTGCTCTGCGTACAGAGCCACTGGTGGTAAACTACTTTGACGAATATCTGCCATCAATGTCTCTAGCCATTGCTGCCAAAGATCTCAACCTGACCATGAGTGACATCCGCATCAATGTCGGCCGTAATATTGAGCTTGGCCATCTCGACATTGGCACCAACGCCAACATGTTTCTCTACCCCGCCTTTTATGGTGACGGCATGGGCAACAACTTCAAACACTACTCATTTCATGATCTGAGCTCTGGCCGTATTCCGGTCAAACTGTTCAAAGATAAGATTGTGCTGATTGGCGTCACAGCAACCGGCATCGGTGAAACGCACATAACACCAATCAACACTCAGATGTCCGGTGTTGAATTTCATGCTCATGTTATTCAGAGCATTCTCAACGAAGAGTTTTTCACTAGGCCTGCGTGGGCAATCATGGTTGAACTTCTGCTGTTGGTGGGTATCGGCCTCTACCTGAGTCTGCTACTGCTACGACTCAGCGCATCAGCAAGCGCACTGATCTCACTGCTACTGCTGATCACTCTGCTTGGCACCAACTTCATGCTACTGCTCACCTCCGCCATCTGGATTCAGACGGTAACAGCCTCACTACTACTGCTCTTTGGTCATCTGATATTGACCACCAAGCACCACTTTGCCAGTGAAGATGCACGTGTGAAGATTTCAGCCGATTCTGCTGAGACCAACAAAATGCTTGGCCTCTCCTTCCAGAGTCAGGGCATGCTGGACATGGCATTTGATAAGTTCCGTAAGTGCCCGGTCAACGAAGATATCCTCTCGGTGCTCTATAATCTTGCACTCGATTTCGAGCGCAAACGCCAATTCAATAAAGCAACTGCCGTTTATGAACACATGGCCGATCACAATCCAAACTACAAGGATATTCAGGCCAGAATAGAACGGGTTAAAAATGCAGGCGAAACTGCTATTTTCGGTGGCACCGCTGGCAATGCCATGTCCACCCTGCTAATTACCGGCGGAGCTAAACCGACACTTGGCCGTTATGAGATTATCAAAGAGCTGGGTAAAGGTGCCATGGGTACCGTCTATCTTGGTAAAGATCCAAAAATCAATCGTGAAGTGGCGATTAAAACCATGGCTCTATCTCAGGAGTTTGAACCCGATGAGCTAGAAGAGGTTAAAGAGCGTTTCTTCCGTGAAGCTGAGACTGCTGGCATGCTTAACCACCCCAACATCGTCACCATCTTCGATGCAGGTGATGAACACGATCTCGCTTATATTGCTATGGAGTTTCTCGACGGAAGCGATCTAGCTCCCTACACCAAGAAAGAGAAACTCTTTCCTATTGGAGCAACATTGAAAATCTGCGGAAAAGTCGCAGAAGCACTCCACTATGCTCATAGCCAGAAAGTAGTGCATCGCGATATCAAGCCGGCAAACATCATGTTGCTGAAAGATAAAGGCGTAAAGGTGACCGACTTCGGCATTGCACGTATTACCGCTTCAAGCAAAACCAAAACAGGTGTTGTACTCGGCACCCCATCTTATATGTCACCTGAACAGCTATCGGGTAAACATGTTGATGGAAGATCTGACATATTCTCTCTAGGCGTCATGCTTTATGAGATGCTTACAGGTGTTCGCCCATTCAAAGGTGATTCGATGGCAACGCTGATGTTCCAGATTGCCAATGAACCACATCCGGATATTCGGGAACATCGAAAAGAGCTACCGGATAGCATCGCCAAGCTTGTTGATTCGATGTTAACCAAAGATCCTGCTACCCGAGTCGCAAATGGCAACCTGGTGGTTCGTGGTATCATTAGCTGCCTGAAAGACCTTAGAACCATGGGAGACAAAGCATGAGTTCAATTGAGATGCATGCGACCACTGATGTTGGCGTGAAACGAAACCATAATGAGGATTGTGTTGGAACAACGCCTCTACTTGGCTTTGCTGTTCTTGCCGATGGCATGGGTGGTCACAATGCTGGCGAGGTTGCCAGTGCCATGGCGGTCGAAGTCACCAGTCGCTACCTGACTGACCGTCTACCTAAGATTCAGGAAGCGCAGCTTGATGAAGACACCGGCTTTACCGGCGAATCTATCTTAGCCCGCGAAGCCATCACCATGGCCAACAATGCCATCTTTGAAGGCTCTCAACAGAAGCCGGAGTGTGCAGGCATGGGCACAACTGTCGTTGCCGCCGTGTTCTATGCTGACCGTCTGACTGCTGCACATGTTGGAGATTCACGCATGTATCGCCTGCGTGGCGATGTGCTGAGCCATGTCACTGAAGATCACTCTCTGATTCAGGAGCAGGTCCGCAGAGGGCTTCTGACAGCAGATGATGCCCGCAACTCAGCCATCAAGAATCTGGTGACCCGAGCTTTGGGTGTCGAACCTGATGTTGAGCCTGATATTGTTGAAGATATTGTTCAGGCAGGTGACCTCTATATGATGTGTTCCGATGGACTAACCGATGTTGTTCCTGATGAAGCGATTCGACTTACCTTGACTCAAAACATCAAAGACCTTCGAAAATCAGCCGCACAGTTGATACAGTTGGCCAATGACGCAGGTGGCCCGGATAACATCTCAGTCATTTTGATCAGCACTCATAAATATTTTCACCGGAAGCAGGGCTTGCTTTCGAAGATTTTTGGACGTTAATATGACATCGTTACATGTAACAGTGGAGGCAAGTAATGGCCTATAAGCTTATTTTAAAGTTTAAGGACTCCGTCATTTCTGAAATCCCTCTTGATAGAGAGGAGACGACGATTGGACGAAAACCTGAGAACACCATTCACATTGATAACCTTGCAGTCAGTGGTCGCCAAGCGCGCGTACTGAAAATTGGTAGCAAGGCGATTCTCGAAGACCTAGGAAGTACCAACGGTACGTTTGTTAACGACAAACAGATTACCAAGCATATCCTCCAGCATGGTGACTCTATCCTGATCGGCAAACATGTGCTGACCTTTGTCTCAATTGAGGACAAGCCGGTTGAGGCCGCTCCGGAGCCGGAAGAGGAGGATGATATGGATAAAACCATGATTATCACACCTCAGGCACGCTCTGCAATGATCTCAAAGAATGGAGCCTCTCCATCAGCAGCACCAGCCATGCCTCTGGCAGGACTTCAGATCATAGCCGGACCACTGGCAGGTAAAAGTCTGGATCTCACTGCTTCTCTAACAAGTTTGGGTAAAGGTGATAGCTGCCGCATCAAGATCAAAGGATTCACGGTAGGAAAACAGGCCGCTGTTATTACCCGCAGACCTACCGGTTATCACATTGCACATCTTGAAGGTCTGGCAAAATGCAAAGTGAATGGCGAAACCGTAGGCGCTCAACCGCGCACACTGAAGGATGGTGACATCATTGAGCTGGGTGACACTAAGATTGAATTCTTTATCAAATCAAGCTGATTCATCACTGCATGCCCAATCAGGTTCGGGCGTGCAGATTAAACAGTCTGTCATACTCCTCTAACGCATAACGATCTGTCATGCCGGCTATGTAGTCGGCAATCACCCGCGCCCTTCTGGGTAAGTCATTGTCGACATCTTCCAACCGCTCTGCGGGCCCTTCAGGTAGCATCTCTGGCTTATCCAAATAGGCTAGGAAAACCTCCTGAATCACCCGCTCGGCTTTTGCAGCCATGCGCACAACACGATAGTGCTTGTACATATTTTGAAAAAGATAGCGTTTCAGCTCACCATTCATATGCCTCACCTGTTGCGAAAACCCGACCAGCAGGGTTTCAGACACACGAACATCCATGAGCGATGAAATGTTCTTCTCCTTTATCCGCAGTTCAGTCTCTTCAATCACATCAAGAATCAGGAAGTTAATCATTCTGCGCACTGTTTCAGTAACCGCCATCCGCTCATCTATACCTGAAAACTCTTTTTCAACCATCTCGTAATGCATACGAAACAACTCAACCTCTTTGAGCCCTGCAACTGTGAGCATACCCGCTCTTACACCATCATCGATATCATGATTGTTGTAAGCAATTTCATCGGCCAGATTTCCTATCTGGGCCTCAAGTGTTGCCTGCTCATGCAGGTTAAATTCGGTTAGGTCACTGTTCTTTGGTATATCATGGGGAGAGTTATGCTTCACAATTCCCTCACGTGTCTCATAACTCAGATTCAATCCGGAAAAGCCAACATAGCGATGCTCAAGTGACTCAACCACTCTGAGTGACTGACGATTGTGTTCGAAGCCACCATACGGTTTCATCACCTCATTGAGAGCATCTTGTCCCGAATGACCAAAGGGGGTATGGCCCAGGTCATGTGCCAAAGCAACAGCCTCGGCAAGGTCTTCGTGCAGATGCATGGCTCGACAAATAGAGCGAGCAATCTGCGCCACCTCGATCGAATGAGTCAGACGAGTTCGATAATGATCACCTTCATGATTTACAAAAACCTGAGTTTTATACTCAAGCCTTCTGAAAGCCGCTGAATGAATAATTCGGTCACGGTCACGCTGAAAAGGGTTTCTGGTGGCCGATTCCACCTCTTCATAACAACGGCCACGCGAACTCTCCGAATGGCACGCATAAGCAGCAAGATTCGATTCGTACCTGTCACTCACCTGTTGGCATCTTCCATCATAGCAACAGCTTCACGAGCGGCCAGAGCAGGCTCATCTGCTTGAAGAATGGGTCTGCCGACAACGAGATAATCCGATCCGGATTCAATGGCAAAGCCGGGATCAGCAATACGCTTCTGATCCTGAGAATCCTGTCCACCCCAGCGAATACCTGGAGTCACTGTGATAAAACCATTTCCACATGCAGCCTTAATCGCTGTAGCCTCATGCACACTACAGACAACACCATCAAGCCCGGCATCCTGTGTAATTCGAGCCCGCTCCAAAGCCACACTTCTTGCATCTTCGACCGACATCGGATCGCTGGTGAGTACGGTAACCGCAATCAATTTCAAATCCGGGAATTGTGATGCGGCCTCTGATGCCCGTCTCAGCATATCCGGACCACCACCGGCATGCACATTAAGCATCTGTACACCCAGCTTTCCGGCACTCTCTACTGCTTCTGCAACCGTATTGGGAATATCGTGAAACTTTAGATCGAGAAATATTTTATGCTCTTCTGCCAGCTCCTTTACAAGAGGTGGCCCCTCTGCAACAAAGAGTCGCAATCCAATTTTCAGCCATCCCGCCTCGGCACCAATCTTCTCTCGCATGGCCAGGGCTGCATCCTTATCCGACACATCCAGTGCCACCATAAGTCTGTCTCGCATTAACTGATCTCGCATCTATAATCCTTCCTCTCGAATTGCATGCATACTTCCCCAGGCATGGCACTGGGGACACTGCCAACGCAGCTCAACAACATTCACTCCGCACTCATGACAGGCAAAACGTTTCATCTGATCTCGCCAGTTAGCTGCATGAGTGGTTAACGGTTCAAGCTTACTACTCTCGATAGCTGCCAGACGCAGAGATGCGCGCAGTGTTGAAGGAGTAAAACCCAGCTCTTTTTTCAGTGCTGAGAGCTCCTTAGCTTCGGGCAGGTTCTCCATCCACGTCAAAGCCAGCTCTTCATCCTCTCCATCTCTCCAGAACTGCATCAACATTTCATAAGCATGCTGCTGGTAGAACTTTCGGTTGGCAATCATGCTCGGAACCAGCAGATGAACATGTTCTCCTGCTGAATCCCGCATCTGTTGAAGCGTCTCTTTAGCCTTGGAATAGGCGTTTTGATTCAGGTAGAGCGCCATAAGAACGATATAGGCATGTGCACATGCCCTATCCAGAGCAAGCGCTTTCTCAGCACTTTGCATCGCTTCATCAGGATGTTTATCCACCTTGGAAGCTGCCATTTCAGCAAACAGATAAGCACGATGCAGATGAAGCGCATCACCCTGAATCTGTTCGAGCCGAGAGAGCAACTCCTCAGCTTCAACCCACTCTCTACTCTGTTCACGAATACGGAGGCTCGCCTCGAGGGCGCCAACATGATCAGACTGCAGGGCAAGTGCCTTTTCATACTGTCGAAGGGCACGATCTAATAGTCCTCCGGTTTGAAAATCTTTTCCCAATGCAAGGTGAGCCTGAAGATGCAGCTCCTTTGCGACATCAGGACGGGCAAGAATATTCTGATGAATGCGTACAGCTCGACCAATCTCACCTTTAGAGCGAAACATTTCACCCAGTGCCATATAGACATCTGCAGCTTCTGAACGGAGCCGCGCTACCTGCACCATCTCCTGCAGTGCCAGATCAGGTTCATCAGAAAGAAGATAGTTAATACCCCGCAACAGAGGCGAGACACGATCGTCCTCGCGTTGGCTTTCGGAGGCCTCATCGTCTTGAATCTGACGCCAATAGAGAGCTGCCATCACCAGTAGTGCTGCCGCAATCAGGCTCATCAAAAGCGTAGTCATTAGATGGCTATCTCCTGAACAGAGTCAGAGCGGTAGACAGAGACCTTAACTGTGAAGGGAGTCAAACGGAGCAGAACAACGTAATGAATCTGAAATCGGTCATCAGACATCATCTTGTAGCGGAATATTACGAAGGTTTTCAACTTCCTGACTCAACAGCTCGTTCTCTTTCTGAAGATCTAAAATATCCTGCTTATGTTTTCGCCGGGAAAAGCTTAAAGAGAGCATGCCTCCAAGAAAGCCAAGAAGGAATGCAATAAATATCGGAATGTAGAGTGGTATTGAATCACTGACCAGGCCCGCAACACCGATCTTTACCATGTCCATATTGGAGAGGGCGAACATGGTGGCGAAGGAGCTGAGCACCAACACCACCAATATGTTTATCCAGTTTAAACCCATACTCTGCCCCATTGAGTTCAGCAATCGTGAGTGATCACGAATCGTGGTCTACACGCTCACGCAACTCTTTGCCTGGTTTAAAGTGAGGAACAATTTTACCCGGTACCTGGACAGACTCACCAGTCTTCGGGTTTCTACCAATGCGAGGATTTCTACGTTTGGTCGTAAAGCTTCCAAACCCCCTAAGCTCAACGCGATCACCATTAGCCAAAGCATTTGAAATGGCATGAAAAATTTCATTCACAACCACCTCAGCTTCACGCCTGGTAATTTCGCCGTAGCCATCTGCAATGATCTCTACCAGCTCAGACTTGGTCATATATTCCTCCTGACAGCCCCACTAACTTAGACCATATTAGCACTTTGGCAATCCAAAAAACCAGCAAAACCTTACTTTTTATCCAAAAGTTTGCGTTGAAGTTCCAAAGCAAGTGCCGAAGGAGCCTGCTCGTTGCTTAATTCCTGACTGTAACTACGCATCGCATCCCGCTCTTCATCTCGCAACTGCTGACGAACAGAGAGGTCTACCTGCCTGCGCTTGCGATTGATCTCAATCACCTTGGCTTCAACTTCATCTCCAACTTTCAGAGCATCGTTCTCACGTGGAACTTCACGCAGTGCCAGCCGCGCCTGAACACCATCTGAAAGCTCAACCATCGCAGCACCTGCATTGATCTCAACCACTTTTCCTTTAACAACACCACCACGTTTGATACCAGTGAGAAAAACTTCAAACGGATCGTCAGAGAGCTGTTTAATGCCAAGAGAGATGCGCTGACGATCAATGTCCACACCCAGAATAACTGTCTCAATTTCCTGCGATTTTGAATATTCTTTAATCGCCTCATCACCCTCTTTCTCCCAAGAAAGATTGCCAATATGAACCAACCCATCCAGATCACTGGTAAGTCCAACGAAAAAACCAAAATCAGTTACGTTTTTGATTTTACCGGTGATTTTAGAGCCGACAGGGTTATCCGCCAGCCAAGCCTGCCATGGGTTTTCACTCACCTCTTTCAGACTGAGTCGAATACGGCGATCTTCCGGTTCGATGGCAAGCACCGCCACATCAACCACATCACCTTCACCCAACACTTCAGTCGGCTTCACATCTTTTCGAGTCCAGCTCAGTTCTGAGCGGTGAATCATTCCTTCAATACCAGGCTCCAACTCAACAACAGCTCCAAAATCAAGCAGTTTACGAACTGTTCCAGTCAGACGCATGCCCGCCTCATAAGTGGATGCTGCCGACATCCACGGGTCTTCCTGCAGAGACTTCATGGAGATGGAGACCTTACCGGTTTCTGCATTCAGCTTCTGTATCTCAGCAGAGACAGTCTGACCCATAGAGAGCATCTCACTCGGATGTTCAATCCGGCGCCACGCCATATCGGATACATGCAGCAGTGCATCAACACCACCGATATCCACAAAAGCACCAAAATCAGCCAGGCGCTTCACTTCTCCTGTTACCTTGTCGCCAACCGCCATGGTCTCGAACAGCTTGGCACGCTGGACGTCCTGCTCTTTTGCCAGCGGCTGTTTCCGTGAAACAACAATATTTTCGGGCCTGTGTGTCGCCTCAAGAATAGCTACCTGACATACCTGACCAATCAACTTCTCAGCAGCGATACGAGCATCAATATCCGCCTCTGAGCGAGGCATGAAAGCTTCAAGTCCACCCAGATTCACGCGGAAGCCACCCTTCACCTCTTTCAACACAGTAGCCTCAACGGTCGCACCGGACTCCACCGCTGCATCGATGCCGCTCCATAGCTCTTTACGACGCCCAGCTAACACTGAAAGACGCACACCATCTCGCCCACCGGCAGAGGTCACCATCACATCAATCTCATCACCCACAGCCGGCAGGTCACCACCAAGGGTTTCAAATTCACTGACATCAATGGTGCCTTCGTTCTTTGCACCGACATCCAGCGTCACCACTTCTGAATCAACACTGACGACAAAGCCTTTGATACTCTCGCCCTTCTTCAAGGCAGGTTTCTCTTTCAGCGATGCTTCAAACATCTGCTTAAAAGACTCCTCCTCAGCCACAGCTGGCACTACAGCATCCAGTGCTGTGTTGTTTTCTTCGGTTAGGTTCTGTTCATTCATGATTGTTTCAATTCCAATTTATTTTAGTTTTGTTCTATTCACACTTAGCCGCACTTCTCACGATAGAGAGATACAGCAAAATTTTCAGCTAATCAGCTTGCGCCGTTCCAGCACAGCCAGCACTCGATCCACCACCTCATCAATTCTCATCGTTGTAGAATCAATTTCAATGGCATCATTTGCTCTCTCCAGTGGAGAGAGATCACGTCCACTATCGCGTTCATCACGTTCCTTCAGATCAGCAACAATCTGATCGAGTGAAACTTCCGCATCACTCTGCTGCAACTGTGCCCAACGTCTTCTTGCACGTTCGCGCTGCGAAGCAGTCAGGAAAAACTTTGCCTCAGCATCTGGCAATACAACCGTTCCGATATCCCGGCCATCCATCACACAGCCCGAGCCAGCAATTTTGCGCTGCAGATCCAGAAGCACCTTACGAATTGCAGGCAGTGTCGCCACCTTCGATGCATAAGCACCGACATCCTCACCACGCAACAGCGGAGTGCAATCTCTATTTTCAAAAAAGATGCCCTCGGCACGCCAATCCATCTCTGCAACAGCCGAATCAACTATTGAAACAACTGCCGCCTCATCATCCAGATCGATACCTTGCTCATTCGCACGCCAGCCAAGAAAGCGGTAGAGAAGCCCTGTATCCATGACAGCCAGCCCAATGGATTCTCCAACCATAGCAGCAATGGTTCCCTTGCCAGAACCGGATGGGCCATCAATAGCAACTCGTAGTCCCTCTACGGGATTCCATTCACTCACAATCAATCCTGCCAGCGCACATTCATACCCAGACTCTGCGCCAACGGTACAAAATCGGGAAATGATGTGGCAATCGCCGCTGCGTTCTCGATGATGATCTCCGACCCTGCACACTGGGCAGCTACAGCCATCGCCATAGCGATGCGATGATCCCCTTCCGCATCGGCACTGCTATCACCCTTTAGCACACCGCCATTGATGCAGACGCCATCCGGGCGCTCTTCAACATCAGCTCCAGCTGCAATCAAAGCTCTGGCCATCACTGCGATCCGGTCAGACTCCTTCACTCTTAGCTCTTCGGCTTCCTTGAGCAAAAACTCTCCATTAGCCAGTGAAGCCGCGGCAAACAGAACCGGGAACTCATCAATGGCATCAGGTACATCGGCAGGGTTTACCTTCACTCCTGCCAACTGCCGGTATGTCACATGGATATCTGCCACGCTCTCTTCACCAACAACATCTTCATTCTGCAGCTCAAGTTGACCGTTCATATCTGAAAGTATCCTGCTCCAGCCATTGCGCAGCGGGTTCATGCCAATTCTCTCTAATGTAATATCTGAATCCTTTACTAGTGAAGCAGCTACTGCGAAGAAGGTCGCAGAAGAGGGGTCGGCGGGAATATGAACCGGCTCCAGTGGTGCCGTCAGTTTCCCAGTCGGCTTAAGATGAATCATCCCCTTATCATCAACATAAACAGGTTGACCAAACAACGGCAACATACGCTCGGTATGATCGCGGGTCGGACGTGGTTCAACTACGGTAGTCTCACCATCAGCATAAAGAGCAGCCAGCAGCACGCATGACTTCACCTGTGCACTGGCAACTTCCGAGACATGATGAACTGCCTTCAGTGCACCACCCCTGATCGTAATCGGCAGCAGGTTTCCACCATCACCACCATCAACATCAGCACCCATGCTTCGAACCGGGTCTGCCACCCGCTTCATTGGGCGCTTACAAAGTGAAGCATCACCGGTCATTGTCGTGTTGAAAGTTTGTCCTGCCAGTACGCCCGTCATCAGACGCACACAGGTGCCCGAGTTACCGGCATCGAGCATGTTCTGAGGCTGTTTCAGGCCATACAGGCCTACACCGTGAACGCGCAACGAAGTTTTCTCACTGTTAAGCCACTCAATGGAGACGCCCATATCGACAAACATCTGAGCAGTAGCCAGATTATCCTCACCAGGCAGAAAACCATGAATCTCGGTGGTTCCGTCTGCCAGTGATGCCAGCATCACAGCCCGGTGAGACATAGACTTGTCACCGGGAACAGTCACACGCCCGCTCAAAGCTCCGGCTGCAGGGCCTGCAATCAGGGTTCCACCCACGTTCATACTAAGAACCTCACAAACTTCCCCCATGTTTTTCAAGCCACTCGTCACGCGCCTTCTTGGCTGCGGAAAACAGCTCCAGTAATTTATCACTCTCTCTACCGGTTAACGCATTTTTCATCTCAGTAAGCTCGGCTTGAAACGCATCAATCTCTTTAACAAGTGCCGGGGTGTTTGAAATGGCAATATCTCGCCACATTTCAGGCGATGATGAGGCGATACGGGTGAAATCCCGGAAACCTCCGGCTGCAAACTGAAAAGGATCATGTTGCTCATCCCCTTGTTTACGCACAGCATTAACCAGAGCAAAGGCTGCCAGATGCGGCAGATGGCTAACCGCTGCAAGAAAATCATCATGCTGCTTTGCATCCATCTGCACAACACGGCTCATGGTCGCCTCCCACATAGCGCTTACAACCGTAACCGATTCAGAATCAGCGTTTTCAGTGGGCGTCAAAATACAGAGGCGATCCTCAAACAGTTCAGCAAACGAAGCCTCGGCTCCAGACTGTTCTGTGCCGGCAATCGGATGAGCAGGAATAAATCGAGAGCTGTCGGACAGATGTTTGTTGGCTACATCAATAGCATGCTGTTTTGTACTTCCCGCATCGGTTACCACGGCGGTTTCAGGCAGCGACTTGGCAAGCTCAGCGAACACACGATCATATGCACCCATCGGCACAGCCACCAGCACCATATCGGCATCATGTACCGCCTCGGCAATATCATGAGTCCAGTGGTCGATAATTCCCAGTTCACGTGCCCGATCCAGATTCTCACGACTACGGCCAACGCCGGTCACACGCTCGACAATACCGGCATGTTTCAAGGCACGGGCAACCGATCCGCCAATCAGGCCGACACCAATCACTACCAGATGTTTAACTGGATGTTCACTTGCAGTGGACAATGGAACTACTCCTGGAACGAACTAAGTATTGGTTCTAAAGCCTTTAACAGCCGCTCATTTTCCTGCTCACTCCCTACCGAAATGCGTAGATAGTCCGGCATTCCGTAAGGCCCGAGCGGGCGAGGGATAATGCCCTGATCTTCGAGCATCTGCAAAATTTGCGTAGCTCTGTCGTGGCGAAGCAGCACAAAGTTTCCAAAACTCCTGCCTCCGAGCACACCCCAACCATCAAAGATCAGTTCAAGACGATTCCGTTCCTGCTTACAATCGGTCACACGAGCCATCACCCAGTGGATATCATTCAGAGCTGCCGATGCAGCCTTCTGGGCAATCAGATTGAGATTAAAAGGCTCACGGAAGCGGTTCACCAAAGAGACAATCTCTTTATCGGCAATGGCATAACCTACCCGGCACCCTGCAAGCCCGAAAGC
>Ga0316187_10000626_pt1 | contig 28499 bp, 28 predicted proteins | sample CroRivburrow1_MG_FD_204927 | JGI IMG/M metagenome (GOLD analysis project Ga0316187, IMG submission 204927) | Coastal sediment microbial communities from Maine, United States - Cross River worm burrow 1 | ecosystem: Environmental > Aquatic > Marine > Coastal > Sediment | place: USA: Maine... | reverse complement strand
CGATGAGAAAGGCTTGGGGCATCCGCTCTATACGTTGAAAGCGTTTGAGTATCCGATGAATATTACGGCAATTCTGGGGATTGCGCTGGATCAAAATGCTCTCTGTGATGAGATGCATTACGCGATTCGTCATTTCAGTGATAGTGAGAGGGCTCAGGTTGAAAATGCTGAGCTTGAGAATCTACATCGAAGAGAGCATCCGAAAGCGCTGAACCTTCTGATAATGGGTTGGGTAGGAAGTCTTCCTTTGTTATTGAAAAGGCTTCTTAGCGAATACGAAACACTGAATATTCGAATGATCGATGATCTGACAGAAGAGGAGCGCGTCGATCAACTTGATTATCTTAAACGGCGTGTCTGCTCTGAAGAGACGATTGGAAAAGTCGAAATATCGATTGAGCGCTGGAATTACGCTGATATGAATCCACTCAGGAAGTACGCAGTGGGAATGGATAGGATTATTCTCTCCCGTCCACTGCATATGCAGGCGGGATCATATGCTGCGATTACAACAACCCTTTCTCACCTGATGACTATTGTCAGAGAGGCAGGGAATAAACCGGAGATTTTCCCAGTACTGGATGATCGCCGTGAAGCTCGCCTTCTGCAGGAGGAGCTTGATCGTTTCGATATTCCAGCAGAGGTGGATATTATTGTTCCAAACGAGTTTTATGGAACTTACGTGGCGCACACCAGCTTTCATATGTACTCATCAGAGACGCCTGCTGTCTATGAGATGCAGCGGACACTCAGGCATACCATTGATGACCTGATGGGCAATGTCGGTGAACATGACACCATGGACCTGGTGACTCTGGAATTCGATGGATCATTGCCATCTGATCCATGCCAGCTCTATACCACACTGCTTGAGCGTGGATATCTCTGGGTTGGCTATCGTCTTAACGAGCCCTTTGAGTGGTCTGACCCTCTGCAGAATATTATTCGCTATGCTTTCCCTCGCCACGAGGACTTCTCCTGCCTGCGTCAGCATGAATTGATCATTAATCCGTATGGTAATCCAGTCTCCAGACGTTCATGGATTGATCGTCGGGAAGATATTTCCGAACTGATCGTTATTGCGGAAGATATTTCCTCCTGAGGGGAAATATCTTCCTGTTTGATTCGGATATCAACCACATAACCCATTGATAAATAACGAATAACTATTTGGCATATCTCATGCTCCATCTCAGGGCATGATAGAACAGATTGCTAACTCACAAGCGAGTGTCGCCGGCCTTAAAGGGCAGAAGGGCAAAGCCCTGAAGGGTGGTCTGCTCGCAAAATTCCTGGCTGCTTTCCAGAAGCAGGTTCAGAAGGGGGTGGGTGGTCACTCCTCTGCCACCCAGCCCGCAATTCACGCATCTAAATTGGGAAAAACCAGTTTTGTTGAGGGCTTGGCCTCTAAAATGGTCACTAAGCCGAGTGGTGCTGAAGAGCTTGTATTTAATAAAACTCGAATGGGTATTGCCAAAGGTGTGAAGACACTTATTCCGTTTCAGGCTGGTCAGGTGAAAACAGCGGAGTCTGGTGAAACCATGAAGGAGGCATTCTTTGCCTCACTCAACGGTGAGAATGACCTCTCCATATCAACAGACTCAGTGGATGGTGAATCCGAAGCGGTGGCCGGTTTGGGAGTTGCTAAGGCCGAGCAGGCAACCCTGTTTTTTAAGCATAATGAATCCGGCGAATCGAATGGCCGTGGTGAAAAGAGTCAGGGAAGCAAAAATCCTTTTGCAGCCAATCAACAGAGGGTTGTGAATATTCAGGTTAACAGCTCTGATGATGAGGCAAAGTCATCCAGTCTGAAAGGTGATGCCAAGGGAGAGGTTAAAGGACGCAGCAACGTAGGATCAACTTCACTATCTTCAGGAACAGCGACAACTCGTGTCGATGGTGAGACCAGGGGGTCTTCTCAGGCCCCCGGGTCATTTGAAAGTGAACTTCGTACCGGACTACCTCAAGCCGGCATGAAGGATTTGGCTGCCAAGTCAGATGCAGCAGTTCGATCTTCTGATAAACCTTCTGTAAGAAGCGAGTCTGTAGCAGGTCTGTCGGAGAGGACTCAGGTAAAGAATGAGTCAGGTAGTGCAAAAGAGGTGAAGGGAACTCAGCAGGCGGCAATGACCAGTGAGGTCGAATTCGATGATGCTCCAAGATTAGGTGAGCAGCGAGTTCAGAACCTGGCACAACGAGCCCAGGCTCAGGCTGGCGACGGTGCAACAAAATCTTCTTCTGATGTGATGGCCAAGCAGGGTGATCAGCCTGATGTTATGGTTAACCCATTGATTCAAAACAATAAAGCTCGCTCAGCGGCTCAGGCGAACCAAATGCAGTTTGCACAGGTTGCAGGTACAGAACGCATGGGGTCGAATTCCGGAGAGCACTCTATGGGTGGATTCCAACAGGATGGTCGTGCATTTCAGGAACAGCCGGATGCACTGCTTGGTGATTTGACCAAGACAGATGCAAAAGCGACTCGTGGCAGTGACTTTGCCATGCAGATGAGCCAGAAGGCAGCGCATGCATACAAGCCTGCGGAGGTGATGCTTGAGATCGCCCGCTCGGCCAAAGATGGTTCCATGAAACTGGAACTTCAATTGGAACCTGCCCATCTCGGTAAGGTTCAGGTAACGCTTCAGACCGATGCGGCGAAACAATTGCAAGTCCATATCAATGTAGATCAGGCAGCTTCCCGTCAACTGATCGAACAGCATCTTCCACAGCTGCGAGCAGCTCTTGCTGAGCAGGGGCTCGATCTGGGTCACTTCTCCATGGGTACAAATTCACAGGGTCAGAATGATGGCTCAACTGAGGGCGGACGAGCTCCTTTCAGTGAGTTTTCCAACCTCAACGGAGTTGAAGGTGAGGCGCAGGATGGTTCATCCGTGCGACTCGGAATTAACAGCGCCAGTGATGGCCGAATAAGTATTCTGGCTTAGGAGAGATAAAATGGCATTAGCAGTAACAGCCCCAGACTCATATTACACCTCCTCCAGTGCAAACCTGGAGAGTGGTACGAATCAGGATATCGGCGATAAGCAGATTTTCCTGAAACTGCTGGTAGCACAGATGGAGAATCAGGATCCGTTGAACCCCAGTGATCCGACTCAGATGTCTGCTCAGCTCGCCCAGTTCAACATGGTGGAGCAGCAGACCAATACCAACAAACTGCTTGAGCAGATGGTGGCCAACCAGAGTAGTGGTGGTTCGACTGATTCAGCAGCCAGCTATCTGGGTAAGGTAGTCACCGTCAATCAGAGCAGCATTGATTACAGTGGCACGACACAAAACTTTGCTGTCGATATTGGTGCGAACAGCGGTTCGAACTACATCGTCATCTCTGATCAGGATGGTAATCCGATCCACACACTTTCGCTTGGTGCGCTTCCAGCTGGAAAACACCAGTTAAGTTGGGATGGCAAGACCGATGCCGGGCCTAAAGCTCAGTATGGCAGTTACTTCATAGATGTTATCTCAGCAGATGCTCAGGGGCTTAAAGTGCCCGCAACAGTTCAGCGCTCAGGTGTAGTTGATGCCGTGCGCATGACTACAGATGGAGTGCAGTTGATGGTGGGTGGAACACTCGCAGGTATTTCGGATGTCACTGAGATCCGACTTTGATTTTAGAAAATAAGTTTTAAAGGAGAAAAACAATGGGTATTTATAATGCACTATTTACAGGTTCTTCCGGCCTCTCGGCCTTTGGTGAAGCTGTTCGAGTGATCGGTGATAACATCGCGAATGTGAACTCGCTTGGCTTTAAAAGTCAGAGTGTGGTGTTTTCGGATGTGTTGTCCCAAACCGTGGGTGTGACGCGTTCAAACATTGCCAACCAGGTGGGTAACGGTGTTCGAATTGGTCAGATCACCAAAAATAACGCACAGGGTTCGATTGAGAATACAACCAGTCCGACTGATATGGCGATTAACGGGCGCGGTATGTTTGCGCTCAGAAACACAGCCAGTAACGAGACTTTCTATACCCGTGCCGGCGCCTTCTTCCTCGATAAAGATTCTAATCTGATCGATGGCCAGGGCTTTGTGGTTCAGGGTTGGGCAACTGACACGGCAGGCTCAGCAGTTGGTAATGTTACAGATATTACATTTGGTAATCTCGCAGCGCAGGCTAATCCAACGACTCTGATTTCACCCGGTGTGACACTTGATTCAAACGCAACTGTAATCACAGCTGCTTTTGATCCTAATACACCTTCAACCTATCACTACAAGTCAGAGGTGAATGTGTTTGACTCATTGGGCCAAACACACGCGGTAACGCTCTATTTCACCAAGACCGCAGCTAATACATGGGATTGGAAGGCTGGTGTGGATGGAGCCGATGTGGGTGGTGTCGCTGGTAGTCCTATGATTATCGGTGCTAACACCTTTAATGCGGCTACTCCAGCTATTGGGGCAAACGTTCCAGTAGGTTCACACCTAACAGGTGATACCGAGTTTAGCGGCCCTGTGACAATCAACGGTGTTCTTGTTGCTGCAAATACTGCTATTAGTGCGACAGCTCTTGGTGGCGCGGTGATTGTAACCGGTCAGGCGGTTGCTGGTGATGCTGTAGCGCCACTTACTGCTGGTGCTACAGTGACTGCAGGTAATGTCATGACAGTTCCGGCTTCAAACACATTGGGATTTGGTAGTGGCGGTGAGCTATTAACTGAAGTGGGTGCGCCTATCTCATTCCCATGGGTCAGTGCAGCAGCAAGTACCATTGGTATAGACTTTGGTGACGCTGTTACAACGGATCAGCAGGTTGCTGGTGCTGGTGGTCTTGGCTTGAATGGTACGGTGCAGCTGGCGGGCTCTTTTGCTACCCGTGGCATGACCCGTGATGGCTTTACATCAGGATTCCTGGATCGTCTGGAGACAGATTCAACCGGTCGAATCTTTGGTGTATTCACCAATGGCCAGCGTCGTCCGATCTTCCAGGTGGCTCTGGCCAACTTCCCGAATGACTCAGTGTTGACCAGTGTAGGTAATAACCTGAAACAGGAGACTATCGCATCGGGTACGGCTGTACTTGAGAAACCGGGTAATGGTGGTATGGGTACAATCACACCATTCGGCCTGGAGCAGTCCAATGTAGATCTGGCAGGTGAGTTTGTGAAACTGATCGTTGTTCAGCGTGGTTATGAGGCTAACTCAAAAACCATTCTGACCACTGACCAGATGCTCTCTGCACTGATGCAGATCAAGCGGTAATAACTAAATGACCGGCAGGAGACTTATCTCCTGCCGGTTAAAGTTGTTACAGATGGATGAGCATGCGCAGAAACTATTTTTCTGCGCATTTTCTTTTAAAGGGGTGGTAAATATTGGGAGAGAGACAGTTAGCACACTTCTTGCTAAGAAGATGATTAATAACAATATGAAACAACTTCTGCCAAGGAGGGAACCGTGGATATCGCAACGCTAATAGGCATCGTCACAGCATTCGGCCTGGTGCTTTTTGCCATCGGAAGTGGGCTTCCCAGCTTTATTGACCCACCATCCATTATGATTGTAGTGGGAGGTACGCTCGGTGTTATCATGATTGCCTACCCACTGGGTAGTGTGATCGGGCTGATTGGAATTGTTCTGAAAACCTTTATGTACAAAGTGGAGAGCGGCAAGGATGTTATTACCGAGCTGGTCGAACTGGCTCAAGTGGTGCGTAAAGATGGGATTCTTGCGCTTGAGAGCAAGGTCACTGAAATTGATAATAAATTTATGGCCAAAGGCCTGCAGATGGCCATTGATGGCCAGGAACCCAATGACATTGAAGATATCCTCTACATGGAGATGGATAAGCTCACAGAGCGCCATGGTAAGGGTGCCGATATGTTGACGGCACTAGGCACTTTTGCACCTTCGATGGGCATGATTGGCACACTGGTGGGATTGGTGTTGATGCTTCAGAACATGTCTGATCCTTCTTCCATTGGCCCATCTATGTCTATTGCACTGCTGACAACCTTTTACGGTGCATTGATGGCAAACATTATTTTTCTGCCGATGGCAGGAAAACTGAAGGCTCGCAGTAAAGAAGAGCTGTTGGTTCACGAAATTATTTTGACCGGCATACAGTCGCTTGTTGCCGGTGAAAACCCACGCGTGATGGAGCAGAAGTTGCTCGGCTACCTGCCTCCGAAAGAACGTGAATCTTCATTCGATTGATGGTTTGCTGACTTAAGGTAACTGACGTGGCAAAGCGCGAAAAAAAACCTGAACCGATAGATCCGCCCAAGGATATCGGCGCAGCTCTGTTTCTGGAGCTGATGATGCAGATGCTGGCATTTTTTATTTTGCTCACATCACTGGCTGTGATCGTAGAGGAGAAACGTATGGCAGCGCTTGGTTCGCTTGCTGGCACGTTCAGTCCGCTTCCCGCTGGTGCCAATCTCTCTAAAGGACAAGGCCCGGCAATGCCGGCGCGCGAAATTACCGACGGTGCAACGGCTCCGAAACGGACCGCCAAAGCATTGACGGAGATTGCCAAGGAGTTGGGCATGGGGGATGCGGTTCATGTGCTGCCGCTGGATCAGGACAAGGTTCGGGTGCGCTTTCCTGAGAGCATTGCATTTGCACCCGGTGAGGTTGAAATCACCCCATCAATGATCCCTCTGATGGATCATTTGGGAAGGCTTTTTAGCAGGCCTGAGGTGATTGAGGTTCAGGTTGAGGGGCACACCGATGATCTACCCGTTAAAGGCTCTATCTATCCGTCGAATTGGGAATTATCAGCAGCCAGAGCGATGAGTGTGTTTCATGCACTTGCAGAACGTGGTGTCCCAAACGGACTGATGGTTGCAGTGGGCATGGGGGGTATGCATCCGGTAAAAGACCAGCCTGAACTGGACCGAAGAGTGGAGATCACTCTCAAATTCCGCCCTGTTACAGACCGTCCTGAGAATGGAAAATCGGGTAGCAAGTTAACACCACAGCAGCGTCCGGCTACAGCGCCTCCAGTGAGGGGGTTCTGATGGCGAAGCGTAAGAAAAAATGGCCAGTAGAGTATAAGGCTGACCCGGAAGCCTGGATGACCACCTTTGCGGATCTAGTCAGTCTGATGTTAACTTTTTTCATCCTGCTGGTCTCTATGTCTACGCTCGACAAAACCGGGCTGGCAGATATTTCCACCTATTTTCAGAAAGCGGTCTCTGTATTGAACGCGGGCACAAGAACGGAGATAAATATTATTCCTCCATCTGATATGCGGCTCATGGTCACGCCACGTGAACTGATGCTGGCTATGCGCCAGAATAGTCATGTGGTTCTGCAAAACAGCACACTGGATCACAAAGTGAAGTCGATCATTATTAAGGATCGTCTTTATCTCAGATTGAGTGATGCAGTGCTCTTTGAAGAGGGCTCTGCCGAACTGAAGCCTGAACATATTTCAGCTCTGAAAAGGCTGGCAAAAATGCTGGCAACATTGCCTGGAAGAATCACAGTAAATGGTCACTCTGATAGCAGTGGAACTCCGGAACATAGTAAGTATCCGGACCCATGGAGCCTCACTTTGGCAAGAGCGGCATCAGTCTTGCATATACTGGAAGACGAGGGCGTGAGCCCGAATAGATTATCGTTGGCCGGGTATGGCCCATCGAGACCTGTTTCGACTGATGCAACACCGTTTGGCCGCCAGCGAAACAGGCGTGTAGAGATTATGGTTTATAAATAGTGGCTAATAGGCAGGAGGAAGACAATGGCTGATGAAGCAGAAGGCGCAGAAGAGAGTAAATCTGGAGGAGGGCTATTGCCGATCATTAATCTGGTACTTCTAGTGCTGGTTTTAGCGGTGGGTGGTTTTATTGCCTGGAAAATGATGGCGATGGATTCGAGTGTTCCAGAAGAAGAGGTAAATAAGGCTCAGATCGAGGAGACCAAGATTCCGGAAGCTGAGATGGAAGATCCCGATGCACCGCCGGTGTTTATGGAGATTGAGGACATTACGGTGAACCTGGCAGATACTGAAGAGAGTCGGTTCCTGCGTGCGAAGATCAAGCTTGAGGTGCGAAGTGAAGAGGCTCAGCTTAAAATTGAAGCCAACATGGTGAAGGTGATGGACCTGGTGATCACTGAGCTGTCGAGCAAGAAATTCAGTGATATTCGGACACCGCAAGGGAAATACGCTCTGAAGGAAGATCTTACCTACAGGTTGAATAAGCTGGTTGGCGGAGGGAAGCCAATTAAGAATCTCTACTTTACGGACTTTGTCTCGCAATGAGTGAAGAGCTTTCTGAAGGCAAGCCTGTGGCAGCTGAATCTGGCCCGGTCCTGGATCCGGAAGAGATTGATGCCTTGATGGCAACAATGGCTCCTGATGAGGCGGCCGAAGCGATGTTTGCCACACTGCCGCCACTGACTCAGCCGGAATCTGTAGAGCCTTATGGCTTTGATGAGGGTGATGATGGAGGGCCCGGGAAATACCCACTCTTTGTTAATGTACAGGAACGTCTGGTTGAAGCTATGAATGAGCAGTGGAAGGACGTTTTTAAGAGAGATGTCTCCACCACATTTAAAGATATGTCTCAAAAAGAGTATTCGGCTATCATCACTGAAGAGACGCCTCGGGTCTTTTTCGCCTACACGGTTGAAGGGCTGGGAAGGATGATGATGACATTTGATATCAGACTAATCGTCGCCTATGTCGATGCAATGCTTGGTGGAGGTGGTGAGGCTTATGAAGGTGTTGAAACACTATCTCCGGTAGAGCAGAAGCTGGCAAGGCGTGTATCCACCAGTATTTCATCATTGCTCGAGGAGATGTGGAAACCGATCCGAATCATGAATTATCAGCTGTTTAAGCTGGAGACTGATCCGCAGTTTCTCGCTGTTGCCGCCTCAAATGAGGGTTGCTTTAGCTCAGATTATGAGATCAAGCTGGATGAGGATTTGAGCGGAGTATGTTCACTCTACTATCCGCGCTCATTTCTTGAACCGGTTCTGGATAGCCTGCGAACTACTGTCAGTGATGAGCCTGTTACGGTGGATGAGGAGTGGCAGGCAGATCTGGCTGAAGCGATGGAGGCGGTCCCTTTTTCACTGAGACTGGAGCTTGGTGAATGCACCATGGATATTGGGCACTTCCTTAAGCTGGAGCCTGGAGACCTGTTGCCGCTTAGTAAGAGTGAACAGGAGCCGGCAATCTTATGGGCAGGATCGATGCCGATGTTTGAAGTAATGGCTGGCAGTCAGGATGGCAAGCTTGCTTTTGAGATTATGAATGAAATTAAAGATGGAGGTGCATCATGAGTGATGATGTTGAAAACATCGCGGCACCTGAAGCTGCATCGGGCCAGAAGCCCAATCTGGAAGCTATTATGCATGTGCCCCTGGAGGTCAGTGTAGAGCTTGGACGGGTTGAGCTACCGCTACATGCGGTGGCAAGGCTGCATCGAGGCATGGTGGTGGATTTGAAAAAAGAGGCTAATGCTGAAGTCGAAATTCTTGCCAACGGCAGGGTTTTTGCACGGGGCGAAGTGGTCTCTGCTGATGGAAAGCTGGGGGTTCGGGTGCTCGAAGTGGTGCCTCCCGGCGATAGAATCAGAAGTCTCGGCTGAACGCATAAAGAGCCATCATGCAGGATAACTTTTTTATATTAATGCTGCAGTCAATTGCGGCTTTGGCCTTGGTGCTGGCGCTTTTTGCAGCGCTGGTGTGGGGGCTTCGTAAGCTTCAATTTCGCCAATTGCCGGAAGGCGAAGCAGCAATGCGAGTGGTCCAACGGCTGGCCATCGATTCAAAACATAGCCTGATTGAGGTTGATCATCGTGGAAAACGTTATCTGATGGGGCTCTCGCCCACCGGAATATCAGCCATCTCTGATTACAGTGTGGATGAGACCAGAGAGGGGTCCGGTGATGTTGAAAAAGTCTAGCCTTCTAACCCTCCTTCTATCGATATTATTATTTTGGTCTGCGACTGCGACTGCTGCGGATATTCCAACACTCTCAATTAGCTTGGGTGATTCTGAGGATCCAGGGGACTGGTTTACCGGGCTAAAGGTTATCGCTTTTTTAACGGTGCTATCTCTAGCGCCATCCATTCTGGTGATGATGACATCTTTTACACGTATTCTTGTGGTTTTTGCTTTTCTGCGTCAGGCACTGGGAACCCAACAGAGCCCTCCGACTCAGATTTTGGTTGGGTTAGCTCTGTTTATGACGGTTTTTATCATGATGCCCGTCTGGGAGAAAATTGATTCTCAGGCACTCACGCCATATCTCAATGAGGAGATTAAGCAGTCAGTTGCGCTGGAGCGTGCGGTTTCACCTCTTCGTAGCTTTATGTTGAAGCAGACCCGTGAAGATGATCTGCTTCTATTTCTCGGAGCTGCACGTATGGAGAAACCTGAAACAGCCGAAGATACCCCCATGCATGTGTTGATTCCCTCTTTTGTGATCAGTGAGTTAAGAACGGCATTTGAAATCGGCTTCCTTATCTATATCCCATTTGTGGTGCTTGATCTGGTGGTTGCCAGTGTGCTGATGAGTATGGGTATGATGATGCTTCCACCCGTGATGATTTCTCTGCCTTTAAAGATTATCCTCTTTGTACTGGTAGATGGCTGGCACCTGATCACGGCATCTTTACTTCAAAGTTTTAAGCTGTAAATTAACCTTATCCTTATGTAGGAGTAGTTTAATGAATGTGACAGTTGCAGGGCTCTTGGTTGTAATTCTCTCTCTCTTTATGACGCCCCTGTCTATTTTGGCCGAAGCGGTTGATCGATCCGGAGAACCAATTCAGCCAATTCCTTTGCAAGTGGATGTCGATCCTCGAATAGTAAAACTGGGTGAACGACTTTTTAACGATGCTCGTCTTTCAGGAGATAACTCAATTAGCTGCGCCCACTGCCATAGCCTTGACCTGGGTGGTGCCGACGCTATCAAACACTCTTTTGGTGTAGAGGGGCGTGAAGGCCCGATTAACTCGCCAACCGTATTTAATAGCGGTCTCAGTTTTGTTCAGTTTTGGGATGGCCGAGCTGCAACACTTGAGGATCAGGTCGACGGGCCTGTTCAGGCTGGCAAGGAGATGGATTCCAAATGGCTCGATGTTATCCGTAAGCTTTCTGCTGATGTCTCATATTCACGTGAGTTCAAATCGATCTATAAGAGTGGCGTCACTAGAGAGGGGATCAAGAACGCCATTGCTGAGTTTGAGCGTTCACTAATTACACCAAATGGTCGTTTTGATCGCTATCTTCGTGGGGAGGAGAGTGCAATCACTACTGATGAGAAGCGTGGTTATCAGATTTTTAAAGAGTATGGCTGCGTTTCCTGCCATCAGGGGGCCAGTGTCGGTGGTAATATGTATCAGACGTTTGGTGTGATGGGTGACTACTTCAAAGACCGGGGAAACATCACCAAGGTGGATCAGGGTCGCTTCAATGTGACTGGCAAGGAAGAAGATCGACATCTCTTTAAGGTGCCGTCACTTCGTGTTGTCACACTCACATCACCCTATTTTCATGATGGCAGCACCGAGAAACTTGAAGATGCCATTAAGGTTATGGCCAAGTATCAGTTGGGGAGAGAGATACCCAAACAGGATATTGAGTTGATTGTTAAGTTTTTGCACACCCTGCCGGGTCAGTATAAAGGTGCCTCTTTGGAGCGCAGTCATTGAACCAGTTTGGAGTTAAAGAGACACTGCTGATTATTGTTCTCGCCTCTATTCTTGTGCTGCTCTATGTGCAGTCGCGTCAGGCCAGTAATGAGATGCTTTATCAGGTGAACAGCCTGATTTATCAGGTGTCTTCTTCAGATGCATCTATGGAACGTGATGTGCTGAAACTGAATGTTGGACAGTTACACCACTATGACTCGGTTTCCAACGAAGAGAAGCATCTTTACAAGCTGTTTCAAAAGTTGGAAGTGTATCTGGGTTCAGTCTCTGAGTTGTCAAAGCCTTTTGGAGACCTGGAGAGATCGATTGTTATCCAGTCTGAATCTCTGGATAGCTTTAAAAGAAACAATGCGCTATTTCGAAATTCACTGCGCTATTTTTCAATCGCGGTTAGGCAGGGAACTGCAGATAGACCTGAACTACAGAGTTATCTAGTTCATATACACAATGATCTGTTGCAGTCGGTTGCTATTCCTGAAAGCGAACCACTTTCTCATATGAACAAGTATGTAGGTGAGTTGAGAGAGGAGGGGCTTCATGCACTCTCCAAACATCTAAACCTGATGATAGAGCGCAGTGCCAAAACCCAAGCGAGCGTGAATGCGTTTATTCATTGTGGTGTTGAGGAGAATGCCGAAGCACTGCTGGTTGCTTATGGAGGTTACCATGATACACAGATGGTACAGGCTGAAGTTTACCGGATAGCACTTGTTCTTTTCTCAGGGCTTCTGCTCCTTTATGTAGCTTTTGTGATGTATCGTCTTCATAGGGCTGCTACTGAGCTGAAGGAGATTAATGCAGAGCTTCAGTATCAGAAGTTTGCACTTGATGAACATGCAATCGTTGCCGTAACAGATCATCAAGGAACGATTACCTACGCTAACAATAAATTTTGCGAATTGAGTGGTTACAGTGAAGAGGAGCTGGTTGGGCAGAATCACCGCATACTTAAATCGGGGTATCACACGGATGATTTTTATAAAAATCTATGGCAGACCATTTCATCGGGAAAAGTGTGGCATGGTGATGTTAAAAACAGATCAAAAAACGGTAACTCCTACTGGATGAACGCGACCATTGTCCCGTTCCTTAACAGTGAAGGCAAGCCTTACAAATATGTAGCAATACGCAGCGATATAACCGCATGGAAAGAGGCGGTAGAGTCTGAAAAGAGGCTCTCAACAGCATTTATTTATGCAGCAGAAGCAGTGATGATTACTGATGAGGATGGTGTGATTGAGCATGTGAATCTGGCATTTGAAAAAATGACGGGCTACTCAGAGGCTGAGGCCAATGGCGAGCATGAAAGCATGTTGAGCAGTAGCAAACACGACAGAGTCTTTTTCGAGCATTTGGTGGTAATTCTGAAAAGGGGCAACCCCTGGAAAGGAGAGGTGGTCATTAGGCGCAAGGACCACAGCGAGCGCACAACGCACCATAGTGTTGCTCCGGTATGTGATGAAGATGGAAAAGTCATCAATCATGTTATTTTTATGACCGATGTTACCGAAGAGAAGACGCTTCGAAGTAAGGTGGAGCACACCCAGCGGCTAGAGTCGCTTGGTGTGATGGCGGGTGGCATTGCGCACGATTTTAATAATATTCTCACCTCCATTCTCGGCAATGCCAAACTGGCTGAGAGCAAAATGACAGGCGGTAAGAGGGGCTCTACGCCTTATCTGGAACGTATCACTAAAGCGAGTGAGAGAGCAGCAGATCTCTGCCGTCAGATGCTGGCTTATTCGGGACAGGGGCAGCTTGAGATTCGTGTGATTGATCTCTCAAAGCTGGTCCATGATGTCACTAGCCTGCTGGAGGTCTCCGTGGCTGATCATGTACAGATCAGTTACCACCTTACGAAAGAGTTACCATCCGTTGAAGGGGACAGTGGACAGCTACAGCAGGTGATTATGAATCTTATCACCAATGCCGGAGAGTCTTATCAGGGTAAACATGGTCTGGTTGAGGTCAGTGCAGGTAAGATGTGGGTCGACAGTCAATGGCTGAAGGATTCTATACTGGGAGAGGAGCTGAAAGAGGGGGAGTATGTCTACGTTGAGGTGAAAGATAGTGGCTGCGGTATGGATGAAGAGACAAGGAAGAAGATGTTTGAACCTTTCTTTACTACCAAATTTACCGGAAGAGGCCTGGGCATGAGCGCGATGATGGGTATCATTAAGGCTCATCACGGTGCCATCAATATCTACTCCGAACTGGGTGAAGGCACAATGATTCGTGTTATTTTCCCTCCCACTGACCAACCTGTTGAGCTGTTTAGCCCTCAGGATTCTCTTGTCGAGCATCGTGTTGATGGCGCTATCATGGTTGTGGATGATGAAGAGGATATTCTCGAGCTGGCTGAGACTGTTCTGGAGGAGATGGGTTACCATGTGGTGACTGCATTTTCAGGTGAGGGGGCGCTTAAGCTGTTCGGTAGTGATGAACTGAATGTGGTTGCCGTGATTACCGATGCAACCATGCCTGGAATGAGTGGTGAACAGCTATGCCGTAAGCTCAGAGAGCTGGATAAAGATGTGAAGTTGATTCTCTCATCCGGGTATGATCGCGATAGTGCCCTAAGTCAGCTTCCGGATGGCGTGATTCAGGGGTTTATTCAGAAGTCCTATGCACCGGAACAGTTCTCTAAGTCGGTTGCAAAAATCCTATCCAAATAGGCCATGAACATTCTCTCTGACTAGCCTTGTCAGCATCTCTTTTTAGGCCAACCAGATAGTAGTGCGGCATGGATATCAAACTGGCCCATGCTTTGCTATCAGCAGTGTATGAACCCGGACATGGTAATAAATTTTGGCACCAAAGCTCTGGAGATGGTGCTACTTCTCTCGCTGCCGATGTTGATTGTCGCACTGGTTGTTGGTGTGGCGATTTCACTGTTTCAGGCTGTAACGCAGATTCAGGAGATGACACTGACGTTTGTACCAAAAATCATTGCGGTATTTGCCTCCATGATCGTTGCTGCCCCATGGCTCGTGGAGACCGCAGTGACTTTTACTCGTCAGCTGTTTGAGAGTATTCCGGGACTGATCAGTTAGGATCAGCAGACAACATGCTTCTACCCATTCCACCCATGCAGGAGATTATGGCCGGTATGCTGATCTTTCTGAGGGTGAGTGCAATCATGATTCTTATTCCCGTGCTGGGCCATAATCTGGTTCCCAGACCCGTTAAGGCGGGGCTTGTTGCACTGGTCACAATTCTTCTCTACCCCGTGGTTTCAGCCTCGGTCGTTCAAATTCCACCTGAGCCAGTTCTCTTTATCCTGTTTGGTGTTCAGGAAATTTTGATTGCAGCCATTCTGGCAATGATCGGGCAGTTGATCTTTACAGCAGTGCAGTTCGCAGGCCAGTTGATGAGCTTTCAGATGGGTATGGCGATAGCCAACGTGTTTGACCCTGCCACATCGGCACAAGGCGCAGTGGTTGCCCAGCTGGCATCTATACTTGCCATGTTAATGTGGCTCTCGGTTGGCGCACATCACACTTTTATTTATGCGCTTGCAGAGTCGTTTACTCTTTTGCCGATCGGTACGCCGTGGTCATTCTCGGGTTGGGAAGTGCTTAATGATGCAGCTGCTCAGATGTTTGTGATGGCCCTGCGGCTGGTTGCACCAGTCATGTTGCTGCTCTTTTTTGTTTATGTGGCATTAGGTCTGATCTCACGAGCTGTGCCTCAAATTCAGGTATTTTTTGTCAGTTTTCCACTCACAGTTGGCTTAGGCCTGTTAACGCTGGCTCTTGCATTTCCAGCATTCATGTCACTGGTTCATGATGGGTTTGCTTCCCTAAATCAGGACCTTCCCTACTTCCTTAGAAGAATGTCAGGAAATTGACACATGGCTGACGAACAGGACAAGAGTCAACAAACCGAAGAGGCGACCCCCAAACGCATTGAGGAGTCGCGAAAGAAGGGGCAGGTACCCAACAGTAAGGAGCCATCAACTGCGCTCTCATTTCTACTATTGGCATCCATGGCAATCACCGGTCTGGGTGCATGGATTGTTTCGATATTTATGGATATGGCCAGCTCTTTCCTCTCGGGAAAAGTAACGCTTGATGCAACACCTGAGGGTATGCAAGGACTTCTGATTGATGTCATGACCGATGTGGCCCTCATTGTTCTACCGGTAGCGGTACCGATCATGCTGGTTGGTATGCTGGTAGTGTTTGTGGTGACAGGACCTGTATTTACCTTTGAAACACTGAAACCTAAATTTGAGAAAGTAAGCCCGATGAAAGGAGTGAAACGGCTCTTCTCAACCCGTTCTCTGGCCGAGTTTATTAAGTCGATATTGAAACTCTGTGTAATTGCGACCGCCTGTTGGATCGTTGTTATTGATCTCTTTCCACAAGCATTGGCCAGTACACGTCAGAGCGTGGGTGATATCGTAAATCTACTTGTCAGCGGAAGCATGCAAATTGCCGCACTGGTGGCTTTCATCTTCTTTTTTATCGCACTGGCTGATGTGCTCTATCAACGCTATGAGCATATGAAATCATTGAAGATGTCTCAAAAAGAGATTCGGGATGAGCATAAAGAGAGTGAGGGAGACCCACAGCTTAAAGCCAAAATCCGTCAGGTTCAGATGGAGCAGGCGCGTAATCGAATGATGTCCGATGTACCGAAAGCTGATGTTGTTATCACCAATCCAACCCATATTGCGATTGCGCTGCAGTATGAGGCGGGATCACTGGGTGCTCCCCGTCTATTGGCCAAAGGCAAGGGCAAAGTTGCTGAGAAAATCAGGGAGCTGGCCCGCGAAAACGATGTTCCGATTCGTGAAAACAAACCTTTGGCCCGATCCTTGTTTAAGGCAGTTAAGATCGGAGAAGAGATTCCCGAAGATCTGTTTGAAGCGGTGGCCATTATTCTAGCAGAGATCTATCGCATGAAGACGATCAATAACACGATTTAAGGAGCAGGTAAGAGGATATGCAGTTGAGTGCAGCTTTGACATGGCAGCGTATACTTCGCAACTCTGATGTGGTTCTTGCCAGTGCTGTGCTTGGTGTTTTGCTGATTATGATGGTGCCGCTGCCAACCTGGCTGATGGACATTCTTCTGGCGTTGAACATCACTTTCGGTATTCTTATTCTGCTGACCTCTCTATATGTATTGAAGCCGCTCGACTTCTCTATTTTCCCATCACTGCTACTGCTTACCACGCTCTTCAGGCTTGCCCTGAACGTGGCTACAACCCGTCTGATTCTCCTGCATGGTCAGGAGGGACCTTCGGCTGCAGGCGGTGTCATTGAAGGCTTTGGCCAGTTTGTAGTCGGTGGTAACACGGTTGTTGGTCTGGTCATCTTTATCATCCTTGTATTGATTAATTTTGTCGTAATCACCAAGGGTTCAACCCGAATCGCCGAGGTAGCCGCACGCTTCACACTGGATGCGATGCCGGGTAAGCAGATGGCGATTGATGCTGATTTGAACGCAGGTCTGATTGATGATGATTCCGCACGCGCGCGTCGTGAAAGTATTTCGCGTGAGGCAGAGTTTTACGGTGCCATGGATGGTGCGGCCAAGTTTGTGCGTGGTGATGCGGTTGCAGGTCTGATCATTACAGCAATCAACCTGATTGGCGGGCTGGTTATCGGTGTCATGCAGCAGGGAATGACCATCTCAGATGCTGCCAATATCTACAGTATTTTGACAGTGGGTGACGGCCTGGTGGCACAGATTCCTGCGCTGGTTATCTCTACAGCCGCCGGTATTGTCATCACCCGTGCCGGTGGCGGTGAGACGATGTCTCTGGAGATCAGCGGGCAGTTTACCAAACATCCCAAGGTTCATCTGATCGCTTCTGTTGCACTATTCATGATGAGCCTGGTACCGGGCCTTCCCTTTATTCCATTCATGCTGATTTCTGCGGGGCTCGCTTTCAGTGGCTGGTATCTGCTTACGGCAGAGAAGGAGAGTGCTGTTAAAGAGATCTCAGCCGAGGCTATGCCGATGGCAGAGGAGCCAGCAGAGCCATCCCTATCTGATCTGCTGGTTGTCGACCCGATTCGTCTTGAGGTTGGTTATGGACTGATCGACCTGGTTGAGGGTGGTCGGGAAGGAAACCTTCTTGAGCGTTTGCAGGCCGTACGTCGTCAGATTGCTACAGATATCGGTTTTGTGCTTCCGCCTGTTCATATCAAAGATAACCTCCAACTTGGCGTAGGCGATTATCGTGTGCTTGTGCGTGGTGCTGAGGTTGCCAGAGGTGAGATTCGACCACGCAACCTTCTTGCTCTGGAGAGCCAGCTGGCAGGGCCTCCGGTTGAAGGCGTGCCAACTCAGGAGCCGGCATTCGGACTTCCTGCACTGTGGATTGCTGCAGACAAGCGTCAGCAGGCTGAACTTTCCGGCTATACTGTTGTCGAGCCGCCGACTGTGATCGTCACCCACATCACCGAGATTCTACGCAAACATGCATCTGAGATGCTTGATCGTTCACAGACCAAAGAGCTTGTTGATGCAATATCTGAACGCTATCCGAAGGTGGTTGAAGAAATTGTGCCTGGTCAGGTATCACTTGGGCTGCTACAAAATGTTCTGCAAAGACTTCTGGCTGAGTGGGTGCCGATCAGGGACCTGCTTCTCATTATTGAAACGCTTGCAGATGGCATGGCCGAGCAGCGTGATTTCAATGGGCTGGTTGAGCGAGTTCGCACGCGTTTAGGGCGTACTATTGTACAACCTTATCTTACCAATCAGGGTGATTTGAGCGTTTTTACTGTTGATGCAGAAGTTGAGCAGATGATGGCCGACAGGATCGGTCAGTCTGGTCCGGAAGGGATGCTTCTTCCGCTTGAACTTCAGCAGTGGCAGCGTTTTGTGACAAGGCTGAATGACAGTATTGCCAGCCTTGATGTCGATACCCCTGTGATTTTGACAACACCTCAGTTGAGGGGGGCGTTGTCACAGGCGCTCTCCAAGGTGATGTCTCGTATTGCTGTTCTGTCCATTACCGAAGTACCGCCAAGCATGAGTGTTCAGACACTGGCGCGATTGAGTTTACGCGATGCAGGTTAAGATATTCTCTGCAACTAAACTGCATGAGTCTCTGGCCCTGGTGCGTCAGGAGTTCGGTCCCGATGCTGTGATTATGGATCGCTTTGAAGGGGTCGACAGAGATGGCAACCGTGTCTGGCATGTGCACGCGGCACTTGATGATGAAGAGGAGATGGTTGAGGAGAAGGTTTCTGCGGCAGCTCCCAAGGCTTCTAAGAAGTCGGTAGCAGTGCCCGATGAGCATTTCAAGGCCTCCATGGATCGACTGGAGAGAATTGTAGAAGGGCTAGGTAGGCAAGAGACAGATCAGCTTCGTGAAGCGCTGGATGGCACTGAAAGCCGACACGCATTCGATCATCTCATACAGCTCGGTGTTGCACCCATTCATGCTTTTGATATGGCGGATGATTTTGTGCATCGATCACCCATTAGCGCCGGTATTTTGCACTGGTCTGAGCGACTGGCTCCTCAGGATGAACCGGCCACGCTTCTTCTCGCAGGCCCGAGTGGCGCAGGTAAAACCACACTTGTAGCAAAACTTGCAACACACTACAGCCTGAAGGGCCTGCGTGTTGCACTGATCTCAACGGATACCAATCGCATGGGTGGAACCGACATGCTGAAATCCTATTCGGAAATATTGGGTGTGCCGTTTGAAAGCGTCCGATGCAAAGAAGATATTCCGAAGGCGCTTGAGAAAACAAAAACGGCACAACTCCTGCTAGTGGATAGTGAAGGTTGGAACACCCGTCGTTCGGGTGGCATTCGCAAACAGCGTGCTCTATGGGATGAAATTCCATGCACGCACAGGGTGTTGGTGGTGCCAGCCAATATGGATGAGATGGATGGAATGGAGATGCTGGCAAAGGCAGGTGCACTGGATATTGATCAACTTGCCTTTACTAAACTGGATGAGACATCCCGTCCCGGAAAGATTGTAAATTGGGCAGCTGCGTCCCGAGTTGATCTCTCGTACTGCAGTTTCGGGCCAGATGTGCCTGACCAGATGGGTTGGCTTACCCCGCATGCACTGACCGCACTGCTGGGAAGTCAGGAGACAGAAATTACAAAGGAGACAGCATGAGTTTAGAGCATTCACCACCACGCGTCATTGCTGTCAGTAGCGGTAAGGGCGGGGTAGGCAAGACATTCTTCTCTGTTCATCTGGCCGAACGAGCTGCAAGCCAGGGGCAGAAGGTTCTTCTTTTGGATGCCGACTTGGGGCTGGCGAACGTGGATGTGATGCTTGGAATCACACCAAAAGGTTCTGTGAAACAGGTGCTTGAAGGCGATGTTTCCATGGCTGATATGGTTGTACCCAGCAAGCAGGGCTTTGATGTTCTGCCTGGTGGAAGTGGTCTTTATGAGCTTACCACTCTCAGTACTGAACAGCAGCAGGTGATGCTTGATGAGATGCGTGAAACAGCGAAAGATTATGATCTTGTTTTGATCGATACCGGAGCAGGCATAGGTGAGAATGTGCTCTATTTTGCATCTGCTGCTGAATCATCACTGGTTATTTTAACACCCGACCCAACTTCTCTGACGGATGCTTATGCACTGATCAAGGTGCTTTCTCAACAGCGCGATGTTCGCCGCTTTATGGTGGCCGTGAATCAGGCTGATGAGTTTGATGGTCAACTGACGTTCCGCCGCTTAATGTCGGTGACAGATCGTTATTTGGATGTGCAGCTGGATTTTGTAGGCAATATGATTGCTACACCGGAAGTGAGGCAGTCCATCCAGCGTCAAACCCTGCTTGACCCTGCTTCGGCTCCAGTGGCTACACAGAGGCTTTATGAGCTTCTTGAAACAGTTCTGTCCCGTCCGCGTGATAGCTCGCGTAGCAGTGGTCTTCAGTTTTTCTGGGAGCACAGTCTCAATGAGGGACTTACCTCTGAAGATACTGTGCGGGTTGGAGGGTAGCTGGATGCATACCAAACATGCAGCAATAGCTGGCGCCTCAATTGGCCTTCTGGCAGGTAGCGCTATCTGCCTGATTATCGGGACATCTCTGACTGATGCACTTTTCAGGATTTCAGTACTTGCGATTGGTGGTGCATGGATGGGGGTACTCTTGGCTTGGCTCAATATGCTGCTCATGCCCAAAGAGGAAGATCGAATGCCTAATGGGCATCAGAGTCGCCGGCCGTGACTGTCGCCCAGCAGTATGAACACCATCAGGACCCATCCTTCATGGATGATCCTGAGCGTCTGCTGGAAGAGTACCTTCCGCTCATTCGTTATCATGCTGATCAACTGATGCGAAGAACACCGGATTCCGTTGAGCTTGATGATCTGATTGATTCGGGCGTGCTTGGCCTTCTTGATGGTGCACAGCGTTTTGATATGGATCGGGAAGTTCAGTTTAAAACCTTTGTCTCCTACCGGGTGCGTGGGGCGATGATTGATTATCTGCGTGCTTTCGATTGGATGCCCCGCAGCCTGCGTGATAGCTCCAAGGATATGCAGCGGGCGTTGGTTGAACTGGAGCAGATCCATGGCCGCCCGGCTGAAGAGAGTGAAATCGCCGGTTTTCTGGGGGTTTCACAGGATGCCTATCGCCAGAGACTGGATCAGGTGCGCATGATGTCAGTGATTCATTTTGATGATCTGCCTCCGATTGCCGGAGAAGATGGTGAACTCTCTGTGCTTGATGTGCTATCCGGTGATCCTGAATTGATGCCGGAGCAGCAGACTGCTGTAAATCAGTTTATCGGACAGCTAGGTGATGCGATTGAAAACCTGCCACAGCGCGAGGCTGTATTGCTGACACTCTACTACTATGAAGAGTTAACGATGAAAGAGGTGGCGCTTGTTCTTGGTTTGACCGAATCGCGCGTGTCTCAGATTCATAGCCAGATGGTGTTGCGTCTGCGTGGGATGCTATCGCTGGATTAAGGTCTGCTAACCATGTCTCCGATAGAGAGTATCCCCCCGATCAGTCCCAGTCTGCCAAGCACACCGGTTGTGCCACGCAGGAAGGCCCCGGAAGGTGGTGACGAGAATGAGCATGAAAAGGATGAAAGCTCTAAATCTCCTCCCGAAAAGATGCCGGAAAACAATCAACCTGCAAAACCCGACAATTCTGATTCATCAACCATTGGAGTAGATCGATATGCCTGAATTTATTAATAGTGAAGTGATCGCAATGATTTTTGACGGGGTGCTGGTAACCTCAGTGATCGGCTTGTGGCTGCTATGGGGTCAGCAGGTGAAACAGCGGAAGAATATTGAGAAGACGCTGGTAGAAGCGTCTACTCAGCTTCAGGAAGCAACCATGATGCTCAATCAGGCACTGGTACAGATTCAGGATCTTCAGGACAGGCCAGATTCTGAAGATGGATCTATTGAAGAGCGTGCCTCAGAACACGAAGAAGCTGCCATGGAAGAGGTCAAACAGCGGATCAAGCAGCGGGCCTCTACAGGTAAGGAGGGCGAAAGTGAAACCTCTGCGAATATATCTCAGGTTGCTCAGATGCTTCGTCTTGAGCGTGAGGGTATGAGCCCGGAGAAAATTGCCGAGAAGCTCAATATACCTTTAGCGCAGATTAAACTGATGCTGATGCTGCAGTCCTCTCCTAAAATCGAACAGTGATTAACCTGATTGGGGCACAGCTGATAAGCCTGCCTCAAGGGGTTAAGTCAGCCATGTCCACGCATCTGCCGTGGCCAAATGGCAGTATTATCTCTGCCCGCATGGTGCCGGGAGAGGCTGCCGGGCATGCGGTATTGATGCTGGGCGGGTATCGACTTCAGGCCAGAGTGCCTGCCAACACACCCATGGGGCATGTCTGGTTACAGTTGGTCAGTGGCGAGATGCCAGCCCAGATTCGCTTGCTTAGTGATTTTAAAGCGATAGCTCTACTCTCTGAAATGTTGGCAAACAAAGTTAAACCTCAGAGGCAGGGTGGCCGCGAGCCTGTAAAGTCTGGAGGTAAACCAACTCAGGAGCTGGGTTGGCAGAAGATGGAGCAGAATCAGTTACCATTTCAGGCCGAGTCCGAAGCCGGTGGCCAACGCCTGATGCTTCGTGATCAGGAAGATGGGTCAGCGCTGGGCATGATTAACAGCAGTTCGGATGAAAAAGGCTTTCTTTTGCATGGCCGTGCTGATCTGGACAACCTTGGACCGGTTGCCTTTGCTCTTGAGGGGGCAGAAGGAAAGCCCTGGAACCTCAAACTCTATGCCGGCCGTGACGCCAATATTTCGGAGCTTAGACCCGCATTTTTAAAATGGCTTGAAGAGCATCGCAACGATGATTCAACCCACCCTAATATTGAGGGGCGTTTGCTGGGCGGCCTGCCTCAGAAGCTTGCTGCACTGGGTGATCTTCACGGCTGATCATGAAGCTGCTGCAGGGGTGTGTGGCGATACTCAATCGTAACAACCTTAGAGCTGGACTGATGCTACTGGAGTGGCTGCTTTAAAGCAGCCACTCAGGTCTCATTTTATTTAGAGAATGTAGCGGGAGAGGTCTTCGTCTTCGGCCACGTCACCCAGTTGATCGCGAACATAGTCGGCATTCACCTCAATATTTTTCTCTGCCCGGTCTGTGGCGTCAAAACTTACTTCGTCCAGCACACGCTCCAGAAGTGTGTGAAGACGACGAGCACCAATATTCTCAGTTTTCTCATTCACCTGCACGGCAAGGCGTGCCAGCTCGGCAATACCACACTCAGTATAGTTTAAGGATACGTTCTCGGTGTTGAGAAGTGCTGCATACTGCTTGGTCAGTGACGATTCTGGCTCCACCAGAATACGACGGAAATCATCTTCGGTCAGTGCGTTAAGGCTGACGCGAATTGGGAAGCGACCCTGCATCTCAGGAATCAGATCCGAAGGCTTGGAGAGGTGAAACGCGCCGGAAGCGATAAAGAGAATGTGGTCGGTTTTTACCGAGCCATGTCTGCAATTCACGCTGGTTCCTTCCACCAGTGGCAACAGATCGCGCTGCACCCCTTCGCGCGAGACATCACCATCTTTTCCTGCCCTGTGTGTGATCTTGTCCATCTCATCGATAAATACGATGCCGCTGTTTTCGGTGCGTTCGATGGCCTCTTCCTTAATACGATCCATATCAAGCAGGCGATCCGCCTCCTGCTGTTTCAGTGCAGCCATCGCCTCTTTGACGGTCATGCGTTTGGTCTTCTGTTTACCGCCGCCGCCAAGACCGCTAAGCATATCCTTCAGATTTAGGTCCATCTCTTCACCACCACCCTGGTTGGTGAACATCTGGAGCATAGGCATCTGTGACTGTTCAGGCATATCGATCTCTACCTGTCGGTTATCCAGTTCGCCGAGGCGTAGTTTGTGGCGCATCTTCTCACGTGAATCTGATTGCGGGTCTTTTTTGTCTGCAGAGACAGGTTTGGCCGGATCAATGGAATGGGGGATCAGGATGTTCAAAAGATGCTCTTCGGCTGCTTCTTCGGCACGGGTCTGAACTTTAACCAGATGTTCTTCACGCACCATCTTGATCGAGAAATCGACCAGATCACGAATAATCGACTCAACATCGCGTCCGACATATCCGACCTCGGTATATTTGGTCGCTTCAACTTTGATGAACGGGGCGCGGGCCAGTCGAGCAAGCCTGCGGGCAATCTCGGTCTTGCCTACACCGGTGGGGCCAATCATGAGAATGTTCTTCGGTGTGATCTCTTCGCGCATCGGTGATTCCACCTGCTGACGGCGCCAGCGGTTTCTGAGTGCAATAGCCACAGCGCGCTTGGCATCATTCTGTCCGATAATGAAACGATCCAGTTCCGAAACAATCTCTCTAGGTGTCATAGTCTGGTTCACGATTTAATACTCCAGTGATTCAATGGTGAATGAGTTATTGGTGTAGATGCAGGTGTCGGCAGCGACCTTCATCGCCTCAAGTGCAGACTCTTCTGCTGTAAGCGAGCTGTGACGAACCAGAGCAATGGCTGCGGATTTGGCATAAGCGCCACCGGAGCCGATGGCAGCAACACCCTCATCGGGTTCCAATACGTCGCCGTTGCCGGAGATGATCAGGGTGCGTTCGGCATCGGCTACCAGCATCATCGCTTCAAGTTTTCTCAGGTAGCGGTCGGTGCGCCAGTCTTTAGCAAGGGCAACGGCTGCACGGGTAAGGCTTCCGCCATGCTCATCGAGCTTGGCTTCAAATTTTTCAAACAGGTTCATCGCATCGGCTGTGGAGCCGGCAAAACCGGTTAGGATGGAGCCGTCACGGATGGAACGCACCTTCTTGGCGCCATGTTTAACCACGGTATCTCCAAGCGTGACCTGCCCGTCACCGGCGATGGTGACCTGCTTGTCTTTACGAACACAGCAGATGGTTGTACCGCGCATTTTGATGCTCTCTTTGATGCTGTCCATAAGTTACACCTCGCCCGTAATGGGCCGGGAATGATATCCCTACTGGCCTACTTGGTCACCCGCCTCTTTTTTTGTCGATTCAGGGATTGACGAGCGTGGCTCTTCCGCCTATGTTGCGCGCCCTTCCGTTGTGAGATGGATGGTGTCGAAAAAAATTCGGGGTGTAGCGCAGCCTGGTAGCGCATCTGGTTTGGGACCAGAGGGTCGGGGGTTCGAATCCCTCCACCCCGACCATTTTTTTGACGGTAAGCCTGACAGAGCGCCTGTAGCTCAGCTGGATAGAGCAACGGACTTCTAATCCGTAGGTCGCAGGTTCGAATCCTGCCAGGCGCGCCAGTCAAACAGACACTAAATGATTTACGATGGTGGTCGTAGTTCAATGGTAGAGCCCCGGCTTGTGATGCCGGTTGTTGGGGGTTCGAGTCCCCTCGACCACCCCATTTTTAGATACTGATTATACCAGTGTTTTGTATGAAAGCCGGACGATTATGCATATGGTTGTCCGCAGTTGTTACATTTTGGGGCCGTTAGCTCAGTTGGTAGAGCAGCTGACTCTTAATCAGCGGGTCGTAGGTTCAATCCCTACACGGCCCACCATGTTTGAAGAAAGGTTGTGCAAAAGCACAGCCTTTTTTTATTTTTCGGCTGACATCTTTTTGGAGATCACTTTGAAAAACTCAACCTCTTCCAGTCGGTTTTTAACCTGAACCGCACCTTTTTTTTCGGTTACACATGAATTGTGACAGTTGTCATGGGTCTGGCGACTGATCAGTATTTCATCACCGTCTGCAATCTGAACAAGTCGTGATGCAACATTCACACTGTCACCGATAACGGTGTAGTCACGCCGATCTCTTGAGCCAATATCTCCAGCAATGACCTGTCCCGAATTAATGCCAATGCCGACGCTGAAGGTGGGTAGTTTTCTTTGTGCTCTTTTTATCATCAACTGTTTGCTAGCTGCCTGCATCTCAATGGCTGCATTGACAGCACCAACTGCGGTTTCATTTGGGCTTGAAATCAGGCCGAAGACTGCCATTAACTCGTCCCCGATAAATTTATCCAGAACGCCGTTATGGCTGTGAATAATCTCAACCATCAGTTCAAAGTATTCATTTAGCATGGATACCACATCTTCAGGTTCGGATGTCTCGGAGATGGCAGTAAATGCGCGAATGTCTGCGAAGAGAATGCTCACCTCTCTGCGGCTGTTGATTTGAGAATTTTCAAGATTGTTGCTATGAATCAACTGCTCAAAAATATTGGCCCCAATATAGGGTTTCAAAATGTTTTCACGTTCTTCAGATTCAAAAATTTTATCCTGATGATTTGATGAAGCCTCTTTCGCTTGCTTCATAAGAGCGATAGTTACATCACTGAAGTTCTTTTTGCTCTCATTCAGTTCATCGACCAGGTGGTTGAACCGGTGGGATATATCTCTGATTTCAATGACTGAGTTGTCATTAAATGGAACTGATGAGTTTTTCTGAGGCCTGGTAGAGGTCGAGATATCGCTAACCAGGCGAGTGAGTCGATCAGAGAAGGTGCGTAGAATATAAAAGCCACTAAGATGGAACACTAGAACCATGGCGCCAAAAAACAGTATGATTTCAGTGAAGTTCATATCCTTATGAATAAAGATATAGATAACCAGCAGATAGGGCAGGATTCCTAACAGACAGAGTATAACATGGATTTGCGAGCGAAAACTTTTCGGCGCTGGTTTTTTCATGGGTATCTCCAGTTTAATTGGAACAACAGCTTGGCATCATAAATGCCCCTATATTCATATGGCAAGATGTGACTTTAATACTCTGCTGTTACACAGTTTTTTGTGTCATTCATATTCTTGGAGCGGCTTAGAATCGACATATCGAATATGCTGTTTGATTTTGATAGAGCGAATGTGCATAGTTCGCCCCCGTTTGAAATCAGGTGTGAATCAAAAGTTCACTTTTTTTTTCATTCGGTGGTTGGAAAATGCGAGGGTGGCGGAATTGGTAGACGCGCTGGTTTTAGGTACCAGTATCTATGATGTGGGGGTTCGAGTCCCCCCCCTCGTACCATTTAGAATCTGAACAGATGCTTTTTGCGCCGGTTCAGAGTGTGAAATAATTAAAGGCTGTTTTGCCAATCCTTTGCCGGCAGGCAGGGTGCGGTAGACAGCCTTTCATGCTTGTGATTTATGCCCGTACGGAGATAAGACAATGATCCAGACTAAAGTAGAGAAACTTGGTGATAACGAACATAAAGTAAATGTTCAGATTGCACAGGAAGAGTATGACCGTATCTACGGTGAACAGGCGAGCAAACTTGCCGACTCTGCAAAGCTTCCGGGATTCCGTCAGGGCAAGATGCCTTCCGACATGCTGAAGAAACAGTTTGGACCGAAACTTCACGAAGATACTGTCTCTGAACTTCTTCAAGCCCACTATATGACTGCTATTGAGTCTTCAGGGCTGACCCCTGCAGCTCAGCCAGAGCTTGATATCCCTGCAATTCAGCCTGATTCAGGATTCGAATTCAGCATGAAGGTAGTAACATGGCCGGATGTAAAGCTTAAAGCACTCTCCAAGCTAAAGTTTGATGTAACCGAAGTAGAAGTGACCGATGAAGATATCAAGACCGTTGTTGATCGTCTGATGGAATCTCAGGTGAAGTATGAGATCGAAGATGGTCGTGTTGCAGAGAAGGGTGATCAGGTAACCATCGACTTTGTTGGTTTTGTAGATAATGAACCTTTTGAAGGCGGCAAAGGCGAAGATGCTCCGCTGGTACTGGGTGCAGGTCAGTTTATCCCGGGCTTTGAAGATCAGTTGGTTGGTAAGAAAGCCGGTGAAGATGTCACTGTGGAAGTAACTTTCCCTGCGGAATATCAGGCAGCACATCTGGCAGGTAAAGATGCCCGTTTTGAGACTCAGGTAAAATCGGTAGCCAAGTCTGTGAAGGCCAGTGACCAGGATGATCTGGCCAAGATGCTTGGCTTTGATGATGCGGCAGCAATTAATGAAGATGCACGCACCCGTTTGAGCGAACAAGCAGAAGGTGCAGCTCAGCAGAATACACGTGAATCGGCATTTGATGCGTTGCTGGCGGCTAATGAAGTAACACTTCCAGAGCGTCTGATCGAAGAGGATATCAAGGCAACAACGCAGCGCGTTGTTCAGAACATGCAGCAGCAGGGCATGGAAGTGACCAAAGATATGTTTGAAGATGAAGCCTTTAAGGGTGAGGTGCGTGAGCGCTCTGAAAAAGGGCTGAAACTATCTGTTCTGATGCAGTCTATTCGTGATCAGGCTAAGCTTGAGGTTGAAGATTCCGAGATTGATGCGGAGCTGGATAAGATGTCTGCGCAGTACCCTGCAGAGCAGAAAGAACAGTTCGTTTCATGGATCAAGAGCCAGCAGGAGCAGCTTGCTTCTGTTCGCGAACGCTTGCTAGAAGGTAAGTGTGTCGAATATATTGTCTCGCAGGCTAAAA
>Ga0316187_10000624_pt1 | contig 28532 bp, 22 predicted proteins | sample CroRivburrow1_MG_FD_204927 | JGI IMG/M metagenome (GOLD analysis project Ga0316187, IMG submission 204927) | Coastal sediment microbial communities from Maine, United States - Cross River worm burrow 1 | ecosystem: Environmental > Aquatic > Marine > Coastal > Sediment | place: USA: Maine... | reverse complement strand
CGGTCGCGTACGACTGCTGGTAGATTTCCGCGCTGTCGCCTGTTTCAGCCTGCGGATTCAATTGGCGTGACGGTTGCTTCTTTCGGCTCGGCACGCTGGTCCAACAATCTGGCGCGCAGCTGTTGCTCGATATCCTGCGTAATCTCCGGATTGTCCTTCAGGAAGTTGCGGACATTGTCCTTGCCCTGGCCAATGCGGTCACCGTTATAGCTGTACCAGGCACCCGCCTTGTCAACGAGCCCTTCCTTGACACCCAGCTCGATCAGCTCGCCCTGGCGGGAAATACCCTCGCCATAGAGTATCTCGAACTGGGCCTGTTTGAAGGGCGGTGCCATCTTGTTTTTGACCACCTTGACGCGGGTATCGTTACCGACGATTTCGTCACCTTTCTTGATAGCGCCGATACGGCGAATGTCGAGACGCACAGACGCATAGAATTTCAGGGCATTACCCCCGGTGGTGGTCTCGGGGTTGCCGAACATGACGCCGATCTTCATACGGATCTGGTTAATGAAAATCACCAGCGTATTGGAACGCTTGATGTTGGAGGTCAGCTTGCGCAGGGCCTGTGACATCAGGCGGGCATGCAGCCCCATATGCGAATCACCCATTTCACCCTCGATTTCGGCTTTGGGTGTCAGTGCGGCAACCGAGTCGATTACCACAACATCCACGGCACTGGAGCGTACCAGCATATCGGTGATTTCCAGTGCCTGCTCACCGGTATCCGGCTGGGATACCAGCAGGTCGTCTATCTGGACGCCCAGTTTTTCCGCATACCCGGGGTCCAGCGCGTGCTCGGCGTCGATGAATGCCGCGGTACCACCCGCTTTCTGCGCCTCGGCAATTACCTGCAGGGTCAGTGTTGTTTTCCCCGAAGATTCAGGCCCATAGATCTCGACCACGCGGCCGCGCGGCAAGCCACCGATACCCAATGCCACATCCAGCGCCAGCGAGCCGGTGGACACCACGTCAGCATCCACGGCGTTGACATCGCCCATACGCATAACCGAACCCTTGCCGAATTGCTTTTCTATCTGACCCAGCGCCGCACTGAGCGCCTTGCGTTTTTGATCGTCCATAGACTCCTCCGTCTGCTATCGTTAACTGTCTGGGGGCCGTTCCCTGCCCCACGGGTTAGTGGTGATGCACAACCTGGCGGCTTCGCTGCCGATTGCAGGTGAGTATGCCCCACGCTACTGTAAAAATAAACAGTGCCTGTGAAATTTTTGTATCCGGCTCTGTCCGGCTAGCCACGGACCCCGTCTCCAAGCGGCCAGCGCTCCAGAACATCGTATCTGACACCACCTTCAGCCGAAACCGACTCTGCCAGCACAAAGTCCTGCACCTGCCAGTGAATGGCCTCCAGACCTGCCTTTACCCGGGGCCTTTTCTCCTTGCGCGAGAGGGTGATATGAGGAACAAAGCGCCGATTATCTGCTTCAACACCACAGGGCTTCAGTGCCTGTTGCAGTTCATTAACCAGCCGTAGCAACGCCGGCGGTATGCTACTGGTTCCCAGCCACTGGATACCCGGTCTTGCCCAGTTCCCCAGATAATCCAGCTGCAGCTCAAAGGCTTCACCCTGCAGCTTCCCGGCCGCTTCACAAAAGCATTCCAGCTCGCTGGCAGGCCGTCCACCCAGGAACAGCAGGGTCATGTGCAGGTTGGTATCTGCGACGGGATGCCTGGTCAAGTTGCGTGAGGCTGCAGCAAGCTGTCGGTGCACGTCAGGCTCGGGCCACAGGGCAAAAAACAGGCGCCGGGTACCGCTCGCCTCATTCACGCCAGCTCCCTTAACCGGTTATACAATACGCGCAACGCAGTCTCCACCGCCTGCCGGCGCACTGCGTCCCGCTCTCCGTCAAACCGGTAACTGTGTTTTACCAGCCAGCCCTCGGGCCCGGCCCAGGCAATCCAGACGGTGCCTACCGGTTTGCTGGCACTGCCACCGTCAGGACCTGCAATGCCGCTGATTGCCAGCCCCCACTGTGCATGGCTGTGACGCAGAATGCCGAGCACCATCTCCTGCACCGTCTGCTCACTGACCGCGCCGTGCTGATTCAGGGTTTCCACAGAGACACCGAGCAATTCCTGTTTGGCGGCATTGCTGTAGGTAACCAGGCCGCGCTCAAACCAGCCGGAACTGCCCGCCAGGTCGGTGCAGACCTTGGCAACCCAGCCGCCGGTACAGGATTCCGCCGTGGCCAGCGACTCACGGCGTGCCAGCAGCGCTTCGGCAAGTGGCGTAGTGATCCGCTCCACTACGGATCACTCGCTGTGAATAGTCCGGATAACACTGCCAACGGCGTAGGAGCGTCCGTCACTGCCCGGCTCTACGCGTACCACCTCGATGCTTGCATTCAGCACCGAAACCAGTGTCTGACTGGATTCGATATGCATCTCCAGCCGGTCTCCGGGTTTGAGCGGTTCGTCGGTGTGGAAAAGTACGCCACAGGCACTCAGGTTCCTGCCCGATCCCTGAAAGTGTTTGCCGTTGTCCGTGTGCTGTAAATCCACATCACAATCCACAGGAACACGTATGAAATCCCTTTTTTCTTCATAACCTCGTTGATCAAGGCCCATAAATCGTTCCTCCGAAGGTTTCGCCTGGAGTGGTCACACAAGTACCAAAGCTCGCGCCGTTTGGCAAGCTGTAGCGCAACGATTAATTGGGCTAGACTGCGCGCCATGTCTGCTGTGCCCGATTCCTGTAAACACACGCCGATGATGCAGCAATATCTGGGCATCAAGGCGGAGCACCCGGATATCCTGGTGCTCTACCGTATGGGCGACTTCTATGAACTGTTCTACGAAGACGCACGCAAGGCTTCGGAACTGCTGGATATCACCCTCACCAGCCGCGGCCAGTCGGCGGGGGAGCCTATTCCCATGGCGGGTGTCCCGGTACACGCGGTCGACCAGTATCTGGCAAAACTCGTGCGTCAGGGTAGGTCCGTCGCCATCTGTGAACAGATCGGTGACCCGGCCACCAGCAAGGGGCCGGTAGAGCGCAAGGTGGTACGCGTTGTCACGCCGGGCACACTGACTGAAGAAGCCCTGTTACAGGAACGCCGTGACAACCTGCTGGTGGCGTTACACCGGGACGAGGAAGGCTACTTTGGTGTGGCGGCGCTGGACCTGTCAGCGGGGCGCTTCGTGGTACAGGAATTCAACGGTGAAGATACCCTGCTGGGGGAAATCGAACGCCTGCAGCCTGCCGAGCTGTTGGTCAGCGAAGACCTGTCTCTACCACCCTCGCTGGCGCGTAACGACGGACTGCGCCGCATGGCCCCCTGGCATTTCGACACCGAATCCGCGGCTCGCCAGCTCAATCAGCAGTTCGGCACCCATGATCTCAGCGGTTTCGGCTGTCAGGACATGCCGGTTGCGGTCGCCGCCGCCGGCGCCTTGTTGCACTATGTCAAGGATACACAGCGCGCCGCTCTGCCCCATCTACGCAGTCTGGGTGCCGAACAGCACGAAGACAGTGTGGTGATGGACGCGGCAACGCGCCGCAACCTGGAGCTTGATCAGGCGCAGTCCGGACAGAAGGCGCACAGCCTGATCGCGGTACTGGATAAAAGTGTCACCGCCATGGGCGGGCGCATGCTGCGCCGCTGGCTGCACCGCCCGCTGCGTGATCGCGGTGTCCTGGCAAAGCGGCATCAATGCCTGGAATCCCTGTTACAGGCGCGCCTGTTCGAATCGCTGCGCGAACAACTGCGCGGCAGCTGCGACCTGGAACGCATTCTGTCCCGCGTCGCACTAAAGTCTGCCCGGCCGCGCGACCTGAGCGCATTGCGCGATACACTGGCGCGCTTACCCGATCTGCAGCTCCTGCTGCGCAGCGATACCGATCCGTTGCTGAGCGACATCGCTGTCCGTATCCAGGAGCAGCCCAGAATCCTGAAACTGCTGCGCAGGGCCTTGCCGGACATTCCGCCTGCGCTGGTACGCGACGGCGGTGTTATCGCGGTGGGTTACGATGCAGAACTGGATGAACTGAAGCGTCTAAGTGAACAAAGCGACCAGGTACTGCTGGAAATGGAAACGCTGGAACGCGATCGCTCCGGCATCGGCAATCTTAAAATCCGCTACAACCGTGTGCACGGTTATTACATTGAAGTCAGCCGCAGCCAGTCTGACCAGGTCCCGGACAACTACCAGCGCCGGCAAACACTGAAAGGGGTTGAACGCTTCATCACGCCTGAACTCAAGGCGCACGAAGACCGGGTGCTAAGCGCACGCAGCAAGGCGCTGGAACGCGAGAAGACACTTTACGATGAGTTGCTGGACGAGCTGCTCGAATATTTAAAGCCTTTGTCCACCTGCGCAGAAGGTCTTGCCGAACTCGACGTACTGACCAACCTGGCGGCACGCGCCGATGCATTGAACTGGTCGCGGCCGATGCTGGTCGAGGAACCCGGCATACGCGTACAGGGTGGCCGGCATCCGGTCGTAGAACAGGTCAGCGAAGACCCGTTTGTGCCAAACGATGTCGAACTGACCGATGCGCGGCGCATGCTGATCATTACCGGCCCCAACATGGGCGGCAAGTCCACCTACATGCGTCAGACCGCACTGATCGCACTGCTCGCCTGCATGGGTAGTTTTGTCCCTGCCGACCAGGCCAGCATCGGGCCGATCGACCGGATTTTTACCCGTATCGGCGCCTCCGATGACCTCGCCAGCGGCCGCTCGACATTCATGGTGGAAATGACCGAGACAGCCAATATCCTCAACAATGCCAGCAACCAGAGCCTGGTACTGATGGATGAAATTGGCCGTGGCACCAGTACCTACGACGGTCTGGCGCTGGCCTGGGCGGTGGCACGGGAACTCGGTGAACTGGGTGCTTTCACCCTGTTTGCGACTCACTATTTCGAACTCACCGGCCTGCCCGATGAAATGCCGGCCACCGCCAACGTGCATCTGGATGCCGTTGAACACGGCGAACGGATCGTGTTCCTGCATACCGTCAAGGATGGCCCGGCCAGTCGCAGTTACGGCTTACAGGTCGCGGCCCTGGCGGGCGTTCCGGACAAGGTGCTGGAACAGGGGCGTTCCATCCTGCACAAACTGGAGACCGGTCCGCTGCACGCACCACTTGGCGGCGCTAGTGCTGAAGCGCAAATCGACCTGTTCAAACGCAAGGAAGAATGTCCGCTGGTGGATGCATTCCAGGGGATAAAACCGGATGACCTGACGCCCAGGCAGGCACTGGAACTTTTATACAAACTAAAACAGATGGCGGAAGACACCGCACAATAAAAAACGGGCCCGGATTAAGGGCCCGCCTCTGGAATTATCCTTAATCTATCCGCTACAAAGCTGGTATCGGGGCCTTCTCCACGGGCACTTCTTCCCGCATTTCGACCTCTTCGATGGCTGAAACCTCAACCTCCGTGCGCCGGTTCGGGGCCAGACAATCAATCAGCGCCTGGCCTCTTATTCCCGGGCATTCCACCACCGGTTCGGCTGAGCCCAGGCCTTTGGTTTCTATATATTTGGGGACTACGCCTTTTGCCACCAGGTAGCTGCGCACTGACTCTGCACGCCGTTTCGACAGCGCCAGGTTGTAGACATCGTCACCGATACGGTCTGTGTGACCGGTAATCTCGATTTTCTGTTCCAGCAGGATGGCAGCCGTCAGGTTGCCTACCAGGTCATCGAGAAGCGACGCGCCGCTATTGGAAATCGCGTCGCTGTCAAACGCAAAAAGCGCATCTGCCTGCAGATGCACCGGGTTACGCTTCATTCTGATAACGACTTCCACGGCCGCCAGGTCAACACCGTCACGCTTTGCTACGATTTCGGGATCGCACTCCACTATTGCGTTGGGTACCGACCAGCGTTTGGTATGCATGCAATCGCCATATCCGGTACGGACAATGGATTTACTGCTATCGTCAACATACCCGTCTGACGCCTGAACCCAGCCACTCGACATTCCCAGAGCAGCCAGCACTAACATTCTCGTTGTGAGGTTTTTTCTCATTTCTTGAAGCCCTCCGAACACTGCACAAATCACGAGCCAACAGGATCTCTGCCCGTAGCGGCATTTTCCGCCAGTTCAAACGGATGTGCAATGTATCAGACAGGTTTTTGCAGATTTAGCCGGTGACGGTACCGCAATTGCTCAGACCGAGACTGGGCGGGTTGGTGGAAAACGTGAAGGGGGCTGCCTTTTTCAACGCGCTCAAACCCAGTAACATACGGGTTTTCTCCGGAAAAACAGCAGCTTCAATATTATCGAGCACACAGCCCGTTCCCAGCACCAGGCGCTTTATTCGGTAAACCGGCAACTGGTGCTGGCTTCCGTCTGCCATCACACCCGTCAGCTCGCCGACATACACAGCATTATCAGCCAGCAACAGTTGCTGCAGCGTGTGTTCATTGATGGTCGTATAACCGGCCCCGGTATCCACCATAAATTCTACGTCGCCACTACCCTGCATACTGGCCTGAATGTAGTAGGTCGCCAGTCGTTTCTGGTTCATGGGGATGATGTGAAATGAATCCGCTACAGCCGCGCCGGTTGCCAGTAAGGCTAGTAACCAGGCTGCAGAGTTCAGAAGGTATCGATTCATAATAACCCAGCAATAGTGACAAATTTCCGTCGTTATCCGTCATAACGGCATATCAGGCACCAAACTGAATTCGACCTTTGAAGAAATGCCGCAAAAACCTGTTTCGCATCCCGGGGCAAAGCTCCTTCATCCGATAAAATATTTTTTATCTTTATTTTCTATATGGTTATGACAGCCTTGCTAAGGGGCTCCAGTATAAATTGGCTGCCGAAGCGGTGGATTCCGCGCCACCGCCAGGTCATTCACGTGACCCAACCAGGCCGTTATGCAGTAAAGCAGACCTTTCACCCTATCGTGGCAAGCAATTTGCAGCCTTGGTATTTGATTTCATTGCCCTGCATCGGGCTGCCAGGGAAAAGTGAGTACCCATTATGCAAATCGAAAAATTTTCAGTGAAGGCATTAACGGTGAGTATGTTGCTGATCGTGGGAATTGTTGCAGTCGCGATGGCTTTCGTATCGGAAACCGAATACCGCAGCGCGGCAGTGCAGGCCCAGACCAAAACTGTTGCGCGCATACTGGAAGTGGCCAGTGACGCCGCACTCAGTCAGCTGGTAACCGAAAGCGAGCAGTTGAGCGCCGCCGCGGCCAAAGCCCTTTCCCGACAGCCGGAGCTGGGCGCTTACCTGGCAGAGGCACCGGCAGGCACCTCGAACCCGATACTGGAAAAACTGCTTGCAGCACCGCTTGAATCCGGCCTGCCCCAGCTAAAGGCTACTTCGGTTCGGCTCTACAACAGTAGCAAGCAGCAATTGATGCATACAGGTGACGTTGAAACCGGCGAAAACACTGCACTCAAGGACGCAGGCAACCGGCACACCGCCACAGCTTTCTGGCTAACGGAGCAAGGTGCCCGCTACTCGGTTATACGGCCACTCGGTAACAAAACAGGACGGGGTTACCTCGAAATCAGCTTTGACCCGGTCTTCACCCTGCAGAGCGTAGCCGACCTGACAGGCCTTCCACTACGTATTCAATCAGCACTCGGTGACACCGAGTTTGAAACAGAAGGATGGGAAACAAAATCCCGGAACGTACAGGAAATTCAGTACCAGGCCACGGACAGCCAATACAATCCCATCGCACAGCTGGTTGCGCTGGATGATTTCTCCTCGCTCTACGACGCCACCCGGCAAACACGCAACACGACAACGGCTGCCTTTGTCACGCTCATCGGTGCAGTACTGCTGATTGCCATCATGCTCCTCAACCGCTTTCTGTTTAAGCCGGTAAAAACCATGATCGGTGATATGGACCGTGTAGCCAGCGGGGAAGCCAACACCAGGCTGGGTAGTCGTGCGCTGAAAGAATTTCACGCTCTGGCGAATGCTTTCAATACCATGACCCAACAGGTCCAGGACATTATCGAACGTGAACGGCAGGCTTCGGACGACGTAAAAGGCAAGGTCGAACTGATACAGGATGTCGTCGCCATGGCTGCCGAGGGCGATCTGACCGGGGAGATCATGGTGTACCGGGACCAGGATATTATTTCCGAGCTGGCAGCAGGCATTCAGCAAATGCTGAATAGCCTTAATTCGCTGGTATCCCGTATTCAGCAGTCAGGTGTCCAGGTGACTTCGTCGGCAACCGAGATCGCTGCTACTGCCAAACAGCAGGAAGCCACTGTTACCGAGCAGGCCGCGACCACCAACCAGATCAGAGCCACCGTGACGGAAATTACCGCCACTTCGAAAGAACTTCTCAACACCATGAACGAGGTTACCGAGGTAGCCTGGAAAACATCCGAAGGCGCCAACGCTGGCCGGTCTTCCCTGCAGAGTATGGAAAAGACTATGCACCAGATGATGGAAGCGACGGAATCCATTGGCTCCAAACTGGCCGTACTGAGCGAGAAAGCTGGCAATATCAATACGGTGGTTACCACCATCAACCGGGTTGCCGACCAGACCAACCTGCTGTCCCTGAACGCCGCCATCGAGGCCGAGAAGGCAGGCGAGTACGGCGTCGGCTTTGCGGTTGTTGCCACAGAAATCCGTCGCCTCGCCGACCAGACTGCGGTCGCCACCTGGGACATCGAGCAAATGGTCAAGGAAATGCAGTCAGCCGTATCCGCCGGCGTTATGGGGATGGAGAAATTTTCCGAAGAGGTCCGCCATGGTGTCGATGACGTACGTCAGGTCGGCTCCCAACTGGCGCATATTATTGAACAGGTGGACACCCTGATTCCACGCTTCGAAGAAGTCAACGAAGGCATGACCTCACAGGCCCAGGGCGGCAACCAGATTCGTGATGCCATTGTTCAGCTCAGTGAATCAGCCCAGCAAACGGCTGACTCATTACGCCAGTCCAATGGTGCCATCATGCAGCTGAATGAAGCGGCCAGCCGGCTTCAGGATGGCGCATCCCACTTCCAGGTCAATTCCTGAGGATAGTGAACCATGCTGATGCTGCTGTTTCAGCTGGGTAACAGCCACTACGCCATCCCTGCCGTAGAGGTGGTGGAAGTGGCCCCGCACGTGGAACTGGAAACCATCGCCATGGCACCCGATTGTGTCTGTGGTTTGTTCAACTACCGTGGTCAGCACGTACCGGTCATCGACCTGTGCCGTCTGATCAAAAACAGTCTATGCAGTAACTCCTTTACCAGCCGAATCATCCTGGTGAACTACCCGCTGGCGGACGGCACTCAATCTGTTCTTGGTCTGCTGGCGGAAAGGGTTACCGAAACCGCAAATATCGACGCGGATGCCTTCACCGGCACCGGTCTGAACATGGAGCACGCGCCCTATCTTGGCCACGCCGCACGCTGTGATCCGGGACTGGTACAGCGCATTACTGTCAGTGAGCTATTACCCGCAAACATCCAGTCACAGCTGTTCCCGGCAGAGGCAGGGTAGATGTCGCTGCCGGCTATAGAACAACTGCTGAAACGGAAAATGGGGCTGCACAGCTCAACAGTAGGCTCCGGCACCATTAGCCAGGCCGTGGAACAGCGCATGCGCGACTGCGGCGTCACAGCTATCGAGGACTACCGGAATATCATAAGTCAGTCCACAACCGAACTGAATGCACTCATCGACACTGTGGTGGTTCCGGAAACCTGGTTCTACCGGGACCGCAATCCATTTACCGCCTTCAGCAACTGGGTGAGTAACACATGGCTCGCCGGCAACCCGTCTGCGCCACTGCGCATTTTGAGCGTGCCCTGCTCAACCGGTGAGGAACCCTACACTCTCGCCATGTGCCTGGCCGACTGCGGTGTTGCCGCCGGCGATGCACACATAGATGCTATCGATATCAGCAGCATAAATATTGAAAAAGCACGCAGCGCCTGCTACGGCAGCAATTCCTTCCGCAATACCGATCTACAGTTCCGCGATCGCCACTTCGATCCCAGCGGTAAACGTTTTCAACTCAAGGATAGCATTCGCAAGCGGGTGAATTTCGAGCAGCTCAACATCCTCGATCAGACCTTCATCGAAGGTCGCATGCACTACCAGGTCATTTTCTGTCGCAACCTGCTCATCTATTTCGACCGGCCTACACAACACCAGGCCATCGACCGGCTGCAACAGCTGCTGACACACAACGGCATACTGTTCCTCGGCCATTCGGAAACCAGTCTACTGCTGGAGAGGCCCTTCGAGGCGCTGGATGTACCCAGCAGCTTTGGCTTTCGTCGTGTCCAGAAATCGAATCGCAAAGAAACATCGTCGGCACCACGCTCACTATCCAAACCGGTCCCTGTACGAAAAAGCAGCAGGCCGGCACGCACACAGCCACTACCCTTTACTGACAGCAGCACCAAAAGCGAGCGGCAGGACCCGAATGCAAGGGGCGAACAGGATACCGGACTTTTGCAACAAGCTTTTAAACTCGCCGACCAGGGGCACCTCGATGAAGCAGCGAACCTCTGCGAAATCCTGCTGAAACAGCAAACCCTGCAAGCCGACGCACACTATTTACTGGGTCTTATACGCGAGGCAGCCGGCAGTCCGGATGAGGCGGAAAAGATGTTCCGCAAGGCCGTTTATCTGGACCCTGGTCACTACGAAGCACTTGCACACCTTAGCGTTATTTGCAGACGACAGGGTGACACAAGCGGTGCACAACGTTTCCATGAACGGGCGGCACGCGCACAACGCCGCAGCCAGGGAGCCGGCAGATGACGGACCAGGCCCGGAATGACACTGTAGCGCTGGATGATTGCTGGAACCGCGTTGGGGTATGGAGTCCGGAGGGAGCCAGTTGCCCGGAACTGAAACGCTTTGTTCATTGCCGTAATTGTAACCGTTATTCGGCAGCTGGCAGGCAGATGCTGGAACGCCCGGTACCCGGTGTATACCGCCAGGAGTGGACTGAGCGTTATACGCACGCCAAACGGAATGACAAAGACAAGAACAGATCAGTACTCCTGTTCCGTCTGGGCGATGAATGGCTGGCCATCGGCAGCCTGTTCGTCAACGAAATTAGCTCGATGCGAACTATTCACAGTCTGCCTCACAAATCCGGCACGGCGGTGAAAGGATTGGTCAATATTCGTGGTGAACTGAAAACCTGCATCTCGATCGGCTCTATTCTGCAACTGGACAAAGCGCGCGAATCATACGTCACAGATCACGAAATTCTTGAGCGCATGATCTTCGCCGAAAAAGATGGACAGAGTTTTGTATTTCCGGTCAGCGAGGTCCACGGCATCTTCCATTACGCCGAAGATGCCTTGCAGGCTATACCCGCTACCGTAGCGAAGTCCCGGCACAGTTACACCAGCGGCATTCTGTGCTGGGATAACAGGCATGTTGGAGTGCTCGACTGCGAATTGCTGTTCTACGCGCTGGCCCGGAGCCTGCAATGAGCGACGATCTGGGCGATTTCTCGATGCTGGAACTGTTCCACCTGGAGGTGGATAACCAGGCAACTATTCTCAATGACGGTCTGCTTGCGCTGGAACAGAACGCGCAGTCGGAAAAACAGCTGGAAGCGCTGATGCGAGCCGCGCACTCGATCAAGGGTGCCGCCCGTATGGTGGACATCGAAACCGGTGTCAAACTTGCGCACGCTATGGAAGATTGCTTTGTTAAAGCCCAACAGGGTGAGCTGCAACTTCAGCCTCACCAGATAGACTTGCTGTTGCGGGGCGTGGATCAGTTGATCGCCATTTCTACACAGGAGGCTGATACAGAAGCGCTCTCGATACTGACCGGGCAGATTGAAACTATCGAGCAGATGGAAGCTGTTGAGGAGCTGGACACGCCACAGGCTGCCGCACCGGTGACAGGCGAAACGATTGAATCACCCACCGGCGATCCTGACAGTATGGCAACACCGCCGGAACTTGCACCAGAAGGTGTAGAGCATGCCGCGGAAGCACCTGAATCACGTGCCTGCAACAGCACGGATAAGACTTCGCCCGGTGAAACAACCGTGCGCGTATCATCGGAAAGCCTCAATCGCCTGGTTGGTCTCGCAGGAGAAGTGCAGGTTGAATCCCGCTGGCTGCATCCGTTTTCTCAATCTCTGTTGCAAATAAAACACCGACAGGCCGAACTTATCAGCCTGCTGGATCGATTGAACGAAAACCTGTTCCTCAATGGCAGTGTCGAGTACAGCAGGACACTCGCCAGTGAAATCCAGACCAAGGCCAATCGCTGCCGTCACCAGCTTTCCGAGCGCCTGGTGGAGCTCGATGAGTATGACCGTGGCATGCACAGTCTTGGCAACCGCTTGCACGAGGAAGTCATTACCAGTCGCATGCGGCCGTTTTCCGACGTGACGCGTGGTTTTCCACGCATGATACGCGACATCGCACGGCAGCTCGGAAAAAAGGTGGACCTCAAAATAGAAGGCCTTGCGACACAGGTCGATCGGGATATTCTGGATCGTATCGAGGCGCCTCTGAATCACCTGCTGCGCAATGCGCTGGACCACGGCATCGAGACAATCGAGGAACGGCGCCAGGCCAGTAAACCTGAACAGGCAACCTTGCAGCTGACTGCGGTACACAGCGCCGGCATGCTGTCGATCCATGTCAAAGACGATGGACGTGGTATTGACCTGGAAAAACTGCGTAAAAGCATTGTTGCCAAGGGCATGGTAAATAAAACCATGGCCACGGAGATGAATGAAACCGAGCTGCTCGAGTTTCTTTTCCTGCCCGGCTTTTCAACACGCGACGAGGTCACCGAGATATCCGGACGCGGCGTCGGACTGGACGTTGTCCATAGCACAGTTCAGCAGATGCGTGGCGTAGTACGCGCCAGCAGTACCGCCGGTACGGGCACACATTTTCATCTGCAGCTGCCCCTTACCCTGTCCATCATCCGTGCGCTGCTGGTAGAAATCCACGGAGAGCCCTACGCCATTCCGTTATCACGTATTGACCGTACACTCAGGCTCGATACCAGTCAGGTCGAATCTCTGGAAGGCCGTCAGTATTTCACACTTGGTACCCAGCACGTAGGCCTGGTGTTCGCCAGCCAGATACTGGACTGTAGCGGCAACGCCGAGAAGAATGATTTCCTGCCCGTTATAGTACTGGGCGAACGCCTGCACCTCTCGGGGCTGGTCGTTGACCGCTTCATTGGTGAACGCAACCTGGTTGTACACACACTTGACCCACGACTGGGAAAGATCCAGGACATCAGTGCTGCCAGCCTGCTGGAAAACGGCGACCCCTGCCTGATCATCGACGTCGATGACATGCTGCGCTCCATCGATATTCTCATTGCCGGCGGACGCCTGAACCGTATACATGACAAGCAGGACAGCCCTGACATACACAGCAAACGCATCCTGGTGGTCGACGACTCGATCACGGTGCGCGAAGTAGAACGCAACATGCTGGTGGCGCGCGGCTACCACGTTGATGTCGCTGTCGACGGCATGGATGGCTGGAATGCGATCCGCATGGATGACTACGACCTGGTCATCAGCGATATCGACATGCCGCGCATGAACGGCTTTGAATTTGTCCGCCTCATCAGGCAGGACGAACGCCTGAGCAAGACACCGGTCATGATCGTGTCCTACAAGGATCGTGAGGAAGACCGGCAACGCGGGCTCGACGCAGGCGCAGATTATTACCTGACCAAGGGCAGCTTCCACGATGAAACACTCATTGAGGCCGTCATGGATCTGATTGGTACAGCGGAGTAAACCGGCTTTATGTTGAAAATTGCAGTTGTGAATGATTCCCTGGTTGCAGCGGAAAGCTTGCGGCGGGTCATCGATAGCGTACCTGAGTACCAGCTGGTGTGGACGGCCTATAACGGCGGTGAAGCAGTGCGGCGCTGCGGCGAACACTGCCCGGATGTCATTCTGATGGATCTGATCATGCCGGAGATGGATGGCGTAGAAGCAACGCGCCGCATCAGTGCCGGGTTTGACTGCGCAATCCTGGTGGTCACTGCCACCATCGACGGTCGCACCGGCAAGGTATTTGAAGCGATGGGCGCCGGTGCCCTTGACGCAGTAAACACCCCTGTTCTGGGCGAATCCGGTCAGGGCGAGGGCAGAGATTCCCTGATCCGCAAAATCGATACCATCGCCCTGCTGTTACACAGCAAACCCTATCGGCGCAGGCGGACCGTACCGGCTGAAAAAACCCTGCAGCCCAGCATCGGTGGCGCACCATTGATCGCTATCGGTGCATCCACCGGTGGACCTTCTGCGCTCAGAGAGGTGCTACAGGCTCTGTCTGCCAATTCCGGCGTTGCCATCGCCATCGTGCAGCACGTTGATGAACAGTTTTGCGCCAGTTTCACCGTCTGGCTCGATGAACACTCTCCACTGCCGGTACGCCAGGCAAAACCCGGTGACCGTTTTCAGCCCGGTACGGCGCTGGTGTGTGGACGCGAGGATCACCTCATCCTGACCGCCGACGGCAGCCTGGACTACACACCGGAACCACGCGAACTGGCCTACCGCCCCTCCGTTGATGTTTTTTTCAACAGCCTGGCTGAACACCACACAAATCAAACAGTTGGGGTACTTCTCACCGGCATGGGAAAAGATGGTGCAGCGGGACTAAAGGCAATGCGCGAAAGAGGCTGGCTAACCCTTGCTCAAGATAAGGAAACATGTGCCGTTTACGGTATGCCGAAAGCCGCAAAAGAGCTTGATGCAGCTAAAGAAATTCTGCCTTTGGGGAACATCGGGCCGCGCCTGGCCGAGTGGGCAGAACAGGCCTCCAGCAGAGGCAGGGAAAAGTTAACGACTGGATGACCAAGCAAACAGACACAAACGGGGAAGCACCGGGCAAGGTGAGCTCGCGAGAAGGCACCCTGGGGTGTGCCGACGAAGGCCGATGGGCGATTGTGCTACTGGTCGATGACCAGGCCATGGTCGCCGAAGGCATTCGCCGCATGCTCGCCGACGAGCCGGATATCAAGTTCCACTACTGTTCGGATCCCAAGCAGGCCGTCAAGGAAGCAGTTGCCGTTAAGGCGACTGTGATTCTGCAGGACCTGGTTATGCCTGACGTCGATGGCATGGCACTGGTCCGTTTTTACCGCAACAACCCGACCACGCGCGATGTACCGGTAATTGTCCTGTCCAGCAAGGATGATCCCGCCATCAAGAGCGATGCCTTCGCCAATGGCGCTACTGACTACCTGGTGAAACTGCCTGAAAAAATCGAACTTCTGGCCAGGATCCGCGCTCACGCCAAGAGCTATCTGGCGCTAAAAGAACGGGATGACGCTTTCAGGACCATGGAGAAAATGCAGGAACAGCTGTCTGCGATCAACAATGAGCTGGCGCATAGTAACCGCGAGCTGAAACGTCTGTCGTCAATGGACGGACTGACTGGTCTGGCCAACCGCCGGCAGTTCGATCAAACGCTGGAACGGGAGTGGCAGAGAGCCGTGCGTACCGAGTTACCCCTGTCCCTGTTGTTTGCCGACATTGATTATTTTAAACGCTACAACGACAGCTATGGCCACCAGGCCGGTGATGACTGTCTAAAGAGAATCGCCGGCAGCCTGCAGAAAACCGTACACCGTCCTGCTGACCTGGTCAGTCGCTACGGGGGTGAGGAATTTGTCATGATCCTCCCCGATACCACCAGTGAAGGCGCACTGGCGGTGGCAGAAAAAATGCTTAAGAATATTGACAATCTGAGAATCCCGCACAAGAACTCTGATTCAGCTGATCATGTCACACTGAGCATCGGCGTCGCCACACTGTGTCCGCGAGAAGACTCCAGCACTGACGAGCTGGTTGAGGCTGCCGACAAGATGCTGTACAGGGCCAAGGAAAACGGTCGTAACTGTATTGAAGTCGCGCAGCCCTCCGCACAGCTGAAAAGCGTCTGCCCCTGAACCATTTCACCTGCACCACCCGACGCAATCCGTGTATTATGGGCGCCTGTGCAATCAGGAGTCTGACATGACCTTCGTGGTGGGTGAAAATTGTATCAAGTGCAAATACACGGACTGCGTGGAAGTCTGCCCGGTTGACTGTTTCCATGAAGGCCCCAATTTTCTTGTGATCGACCCCGAAGAATGTATTGACTGTACCCTGTGCGAGCCGGAGTGTCCGGCAGAAGCAATTTTTCCCGAGGATGACCTCCCGGCTGGCCAGGAGGACTTTCTGGCCCTCAACGAAGAACTGGCTCAGAACTGGCCGGTGATAACGCAGCAGAAAGATCCACCTGCCGACGCCGATGAGTGGAATGGCAAGGAAGGCAAGCGCGAACTCCTGGAGCGATAGTACTCCTTCAAGGCGATATTCATGGATTCCGAGCCACCGAGCCGTGTCAGTGCAAGGCGCAGCTCGCAGGCAATGGCAGGACCCTTGTCAAGAGCTGCAACGCGGCAATGGCGCGGCTCGGTGGCTCCCTCCGGGCAAGTCGATAAGCGGCCACCTGCGGCCTTGCTTGCCCTTGAGGTAGAATGGCTACCCCGGCGGGCAAGCGCCTTGTATCTGACCGCTTCTCGATTTGCTGAATCCATGAATATCACCTTGAAGGAGTACTAGCCCCTGCTGACCCTGGTCCCATTCAGCCAGGATCCGCTCGCAGTTGCGGCGCGACAGATCCTCGACCACTATCAGGCATACCTGCCAGACCTGAGCCAGTGCCAGATACTGATCGCATCAGACCAGTGCATCGCACAGCTGCGCGCAGAGCTGCTCAGACAGGCCGGGCAAAGAGGCTTTCAGGCGCTGCTGGGGCCTTCTATTGATCGCCTGGACGCATGGCTGTCACGCCTGGGCACTGTATCGGAAACCATCCTGAGCCAGCCTGCCCGGGAACTGGTACTGGCCGATGCATTGCGCAGTGCGGCGCGGATTTATGCCGCAACAGATCCCTGGCAACTGGCTGGCCAGTTGCTGACTCTGTTTGATGAACTGACCCGTAACGCGTTCGAAATTCCAGAAGATTTTGAACAGTTCCATAGCCGGCTGAAAAACTGTTACGCCGTGTCTGAACCATCAGCTTCGCTGCAACAGGAAGCCTATATGCTGCACACTCTGTGGCATGCCTGGAAGCAACAGCTGGCAGACGAAAAACTGCTGGACCCGGCGACTGCCAACTGCCAGCGGCTTGCAAACCATCTGCAAAATCCCGCTGCGAGCGAGCTGTGGCTGATCGGCCATACAGAATTCTCCCCTGGGGAAATACACTGGCTACGTAACCTGCTTGATCGTGGGAAAGCGCATCTGCTGTTGCACGGTGGAGGGCAGCAGGACGGGTATCACCCGGACAGACCACTCAAAGACATGCTCGATCAACTGGGGATGGAACCACCACCAACCACCGGCTTGATCAGTAACGATCTGGATAACTTCATCAGTGCGTTGTTTGATACCTCCCCGGACAATTTGCAACAGCGGGCCCATGACTTTGCCAGGCAGCACCCACAGGACACCATAGGCCCGCAGTTAAAAACCTTCAGGGCAAACGACCCGGAGCAGGAAGCGCAGGCCGTCGCCCTGCAGGTACGGCGCTGGTTACTGGATGATATCCAGCCCATCGCTATCGTCACCGAAGACCGGCGCCTGGCACGCCGCGTCCGCGCCATGCTGGAAGCCTCACAGATTGAACTCGACGACAGCGGTGGCTGGGCCCTGTCCACCACCAGTGCCGCGGCCACTCTGGAGCGCTGGCTGGAAACCATAGAGGAAGACTTTGCCTGTGGACCACTGCTGGACGTTCTGAAATCACCCTTTGTCTGCTTTACTGAACGCGATGAGCATCTGGCCCACGTGCGTCGTCTTGAGCAGGACATCATCCTGCACGAGAATATCGCCCGTGGGCTGGACCGTTACAGGCACCACCTGGACCGACGCAGCGAACGCCTGCCCGACTGGTCAAAACCCATGCAGCAGGCTGTGCACCAGATGCTGAACGTTATTGATCATGCCGCCAGTCCGCTCGTATCGCTACTCGACGGGCCACACCCTGCAAACGACTACCTCGCCGCACTACATGAAAGCCTGCGGGAACTCGGCGCCTGGCAGTGCCTCGCAGGCGATCTGGCCGGACAGCGCCTGTTGGAAGTCCTGCAAGAGTTACAGCAGGCTGCCGGTTATTCCAGTGTGCCACTCGAGTGGTCTGAATTCCGCAACTGGCTGGGACGCAATCTGGAGCGTACCACCTTCCGCTTACCTCCATCCTCCAGTCCGGTACGGCTACTGACGCTGGAGCAAAGTCGCCTGCAGCGTTTTGCAGCGACCATTGTTGCCGGCTGCAGCCGCAACTACATGCCGGGGTCCCCGGCGAATCTCGCATTCTTCAACCAACGCGTACGCTCCGCACTGGGGCTACCTACCTGGTCGCAGAGCGTTGCAGTGAAACTGCACCATTTCTGCCGCGTATTGCACAGTGCGGAACAGGTGCTGCTTACCTGTCACACTGAACGTGAAGGTGAACCCGTCAGTATCAGCCCGTGGCTGGAATTGCTGGAAGTGTTCTACCACAATGCGTATCAATCCAGGCTGGATGACACTGAACTCGGTTATCTGCTTATACAGCCGAACGCATACCCCGTTTCTCCTGACACGGCTGACTTGCCGAAATTACAGACGACTCCTGCCCCGCGGACAGCTGCGTCCATGCAGCCCGGCACCTGGTCTGTCTACACCCATCAGCGGCTCATCGACTGTCCCTACCGGTATTTTTCCGCTGATACCCTGGGCCTTAAACCACAGGATGAAATACGTGAGGCACTCAGCAAGAGCGATTACGGTTCCCTGGTACACAGTATCGTGCAGGCCTTTCACAGCGACGTGGCATGGCTGCCCGGACCCTGGTCGGGCGAACTGGATGAATCACAGCGCGATCAGGCAACGCGGTTGCTGGAGAAGATCAGCCGTGCGATTTTCAGGGAAGCCGTTAAGGATAATTTCCAGGCACGCAGCTGGCTTAAGCAATGGTTAACGGTGTTGCCGGATTACCTTGATTGGGAAATCCGGCGCCAGCGCGAATGGAAGCTGCACAATGTCGAGTTCAGTGCTGAACGAAACGTCAGTCCACACCTGCGGATTCGTGGCCGCATCGACCGTGTCGATCATGCATCCGGCTGCACTGCCATTGTCGACTACAAAACCGGTAAACCACCCAGAACCGATGATGTCCTCAGCGGTGAGGCCGTGCAATTGCCAAGCTATGCGCTGTTGCTCGACGAACCCGTCACCCGGATTGACTATCTCGAATTCACCAAAGACCAGGCGAAACCGCATGCCTGTGCCGAAGGCGAGCAACTGCAACAACTGCTGCATGATGTCGGACAGCGGTTGACGCAGCTTGATGCAGCACTGCAGGAAAGCGCTGCATTGCCTGCCTGGGGTGATCCGAAGGTGTGCGGGTACTGCGAATTTACCGGAATCTGCCGTCGCGACATGTGGGTGCACGGAGACAGTGACGATGACTGACACCCCGCTCGCGACACAACCTGACCGGAGTTTCAGTGTACTCGCCTCGGCCGGCACCGGAAAAACGTGGCAGCTGGTCGCCCGGCTTACACGCCTGTTACTGCATGGCGCCCGGCTCGACAGCATTCTCGCCATCACCTTCACCCGCAAGGCCGCCGGGGAAATGCAGCAGCGTCTGAACCAGCGCCTGAGGGAATTGCTGGAGGCTGACAATCAGCAACTGGACCTGGCGCTGACAGGCATCGGTGAATCACCAACCCCCGCGCTACGCCAGCAGGCGCGCAAGCTGTTCGAATCCACCTTGAGAAGTGAACAGAGTCTGCGTTCGACAACCTTCCACAGCTTCTGCCAGGAGTTGTTGCAGCGTTTCCCTCTTGAAGCCGGATTGCCACCCGGATTCGAGCTTGCCGAACAAACCGGGCTGTTAGTCACCGAGAGTTGGGATGCTCTGTTCGCCGAAGCCACTGCCGAACCAGATAAACTCCTGGCGCAAGCACTGGATATCCTGTTTGCTTCACTCAACGGACTGCACAACACGCAGGGTGCCCTGTTTACCTTTGTCCAACACCGTAGTGACTGGTGGGCATTCACGCAACAGAGCAAAGACCCCGCGGCTACAGCAGCAACATACCTGCGCCAGCGACTGGAGCTGGATCAACAGACTTCAGCCGCTGAATCCTTCTGGAACAGCCAAACGCGTGACAGGCTTGGCGAGTTTGCCAGCCTGTTGGGACGCCACACTACGCAAACCAATCTGAAAACCATTGCATCAATTGAGGGCATACTGGAAAACCTTGAGGATACTGAAACAGCCGTCCAGAACGTACACCCGGTGTTTTTCACTACGGGCGGTGACCGCCGTAAACGCTCTGCGACGAAGGCCCAGTGCAAATCCATGGGTGAAAGCGGTGAGGAACGCTTCCTGGAGCTGCACGAGTGGTTCTGTGAACAGCTGGAAGAGGTCATCGAACACCAGAACCGTCAACGCACCCTGCAGGTCAATACAGCCTGGTACCGGGCCGGCCAACGCATGCTGGAGCACTACCAGCGCATTAAGCGCGAACGGCGCCTGCTTGATTTTGCCGACCTCGAATGGAACGCCTACTGCTTACTCAACCATCCCGAGCACGCCCACTGGATACAGTACAAGCTGGACCAGCGTATTGACCATTTGTTGATCGATGAATTCCAGGACACCAACCCGACCCAGTGGCGCTTGATACTGCCATTGCTGGAAGAAATGGCCGCCGGTAGCGAGCGCATGCGCAGCCTGTTCATTGTCGGCGATGCCAAGCAGTCGATATACCGGTTCAGGCGCGGTAATCCACGCCTGCTTAACATTGCATCGGAGTGGATGCAGCAGCATATCAACGCAGGCAGTATTAATCTGGATCACTCCTGGCGGTCTTCCCCCGCTGTCATCGACTGTGTTAACTGGATTTTCCAGCACCCGGAGATGGAGCACCTGCTAACCGGCTTCAAGCCGCATTCGACTCACCAGCAGAATCTTTGGGGGCGGGTGGAACTCTGGCCGTTAATCGAGGCAGAACCTGAAACACCCGCAGTTGATGCCCCGGGTCTGCGTAATCCACTGCAACAGCCCCGCACAATAACCCTTGATCGCCGTTACTACCGGGAGGGACAGGCCATCGCCCGGCGCATACAGCAACTGGTTGCAGAGAAAACCGCTGACTACAACGATATCCTGATCCTGATGCGTTCCCGTACCCACCTCGCGGACTACGAGGCGGCGCTGCGCGATAGTGACATACCCTACCTGAGCCTGGACCGCGGCAGCCTGTTGCAAAGCCTGGAGATCCGCGACCTGGAAGCCCTGCTTATTGTACTGATGACACCGCAGGACAACCTGTCCCTGGCCCAGGTATTACGGTCACCCGTGTTTTCAGCCAGCGACAACGACCTGGTGTTGCTGGCGCACGCATCGGGTGGCCCCTGGATCGATCGCCTCAATAGCGTTTGCAGCACGCTCGATGCAAACCACACACTGTCACGCGCACAGCGTCTGCTGGGTAACTGGCGATCGCTGGCCGGTCATATCCCGATACATGACCTGCTGGAACATATCTTCCACGAATCCAACCTGCTGAAGCGTTACCAGGCAGCTTTTCCCGCAACCCAGGTCGCGCGCGTACAGGCTAACCTGACTCGTTTCATTGAACTGGCACTCGAAATGGATGCTGGCCGTTATCCTACCCTGCCGCGTTTTCTGGATCGCGTTCGCCAGTTGCGTAACCTGGAAAAGGAAGGCCCGAATCAGGCAACACCTCAATCCGACCAGAACCAGCGTGTCTGCCTGCTGACCATCCATGCTGCCAAGGGCCTCGAAGCACCTGTAGTATTTCTGGCCGACAGCACCAGTCGGGGCAGCAGCCCCCCTGGTAGTCAAACGCTGGTGCGCTGGCCGGCCGAGTCTGACCGTCCGGACGATTTCATGTTGTTGAGCAACAGCAAACTGCGCGACAGTATCAGTAACGCTCGCTACGCGCTGGAACAGCAGGAGGAACAACGGGAATCTGCAAACCTGCTGTACGTTGCCCTTACCCGTGCCAGAAACATGCTGGTCATTTCAGGATGTGCGCCCTCTTCCAGAAGCAGTTCAGCCGGCTGGTACGGACAGATCGCCAACGCACTATGTGATGATCCCGTACCCGATCAGCCCTGGATACATACATTTAATGAACCTTCCGTTAAAAGCTCCGGCGACGACAGGGAAGCAGTTGAATTTAACGTCGATGCCCGCCTCAGCCAACCGTTTTCCGTGCAGCCGATGTGGTGCGAGATCGCACCCAGCCGTAGTGTGGGAGAATTTGAATCCGGGCATGCCGGCCCGGGAGGCCGTATACGCGGACTGATAATTCATCGTATGCTGCAACTTGCTACGGAAGAGCAGGCCGGCCGGGACATCGCTCAACAGCTTGCGGGCGAATTCTGTCTGGCCATAAATGACCCTGAATTACAGCGCTACCGGGGCGAGGTTGAAGACCTGCTGGACAGCAAAGATCTGGCCTGGCTGTTCAAACCGGTTTCCGGTATGAAGGCCTATAACGAGGTATCCATTCAGTATCTACATGGTCAACAGACTGTTTACGGCATCATTGACCGTCTGATCGTGAGTGATACCTGTGTTCACCTGGTGGACTATAAAACCCACAGGTCCGGCGATGCGTCACAAATACAGAAGCTTGTTTCGCATTACAAACCACAGCTGGACCTCTACCGCGAAGGGGTACAAAAGCTATGGCCGGATCGCACGGTTAAGGCTTACCTGTTACTGACTGATGGCGGGCTGCTGGTTAACATGGAATAAAGGAATCGAACTGCAGGAGCGCCGTCCTCCGGCGCGATTGTTACGGCAAGCTGTCGCGGTCAGCACCCGTAAAACCGCCGGGCATAAAGAGACCGCTGCTATGGTTTTCTGTCAATACAAAAAGTCAGGACTTCCGCGCAAGCTCAGCCCCGGTAATCGAAAAGGCGTTTGTTCCTTATTATTTTTGCTACCTTCTCCGGTACCATGGATTCCCAGTCTGAATCCCCATTGCGTATCTTTTCCAGTACGGTATGGGAAAAAATGGAAAGCTGTGCCTTGTCAACGGCAACCAGTTCCTTGATATAGCCGTTTTCCATTAAATGAAGATACAAATGGCGCAAATGCTCCGGAATGCCCACGTTGTGTATCGTGATCAGCTCCCCTGTTTTTTCGTCAAGGGCGGGACACGCATACAGACTTACGTCATTTCTGAACAGCCTGCCAAAAGCTTCCAGGATTCCTCCTTCCAGGCCCTGATAGTACTTTTCGTCGAAAATCTGTATAAGCGTCGGCACACCCAGAGCGATCCCGACTGGCATATTCGTATAACGAAACAGGTACTGTGCAAGCCGGTAGAATTCGCCGTAATCTGAAATCATGACATGCTTGCCCAGTGCGCAGAGGATTTCGGCACGATCCAGAAAATCCTGCACATCGATCTCGTCGCCTTGTCCAAGGTTATGCAGGGTCATTTCGCTGAGCACGATGACGTCATCCGGGTCGGCATTCAGATCCTTGCAGAATTCCTTGTAGGCACAGTCGAGCAGATTAATCGTTAATCTTGTGGGTGGACGAAAACGGCTGCGCTCAACCAGCACCGACTTTTTGTACAAAACATCTGCTGGCTGAACAACCTTGCCGTCCGCCTGAAATATGGCCGCACTGGACAGTCCCTGCTGTACCAGTCGCAAAGCCATCAAACGATTGTCCACTTTGGTGAAAGCCGGACCATAAAAGTCGATCATATCGATCGCCAGCAGGTCTGTACTCAGCTGATCAAGCAGGGACGTCAGTAATGTATCCGGATCGTCGTGGTGGTAAAGGGCACCATAAATCAGGTTAATCCCCAGCAGACCGAGTGTTTCCTGGTCCTGTATGTTTTCCTGCCCTTTCAGCTGCACGTGCAGATCGATCCGTGATGCCGCTTCGCCAGGCCTGGTCTGGAAACAGATGCCCAACCAGCCATGACCATCCTGCTCCTGGATAAAGCTGCGTGCCGCCACGGTGTTGGCAAACGCAAAGAACGCACAATCATTGCCACGGCTTTCACCGAGGCGCTCGTTCAGTAAGCGAAACTCGTGGTCCAGCATCGACTCCAGACGGTCGCGGCTCACATAGCGTTTGCAGGTGCCATATATGGAGTCGCTGAATTTCATGTCGTAAGCCGACATGGCTTTGGCGATAGTACCCGCTGCCCCGCCAACCTGGAAAAACCAGCGCGCAGTTTCCTGGCCAGCGCCAATTTCGGCTATTGTGCCGTATTTCGTTTCGTCCAGATTGATTGCCAGTGCCTTCTGGTGAGTATCCAGGATCACTTGTTCCATAATTGAAACTTCCTCTGCCTGCAAAACAGGATGGCGGCCGATTCAGCTAATTTATGAGGCATCCCTGCGGGCAGCACACCTACCCCTTATTAACAGAGCACTATGCTAATAAACAAGCTGCGAATTATTGCGAGTCAATCTGGTCAAGCAGTCTGGCCAGCTGTTTGGCGGGAACATAGCCGGGCTGGGTATCGCCAGATTCAAGAATGATAAAGGGTGTCCCGCGCGCACCTAGCTGCTGCACCAGGTCCATGTGCCGGTTGACAGGATTTTCGCAGGTCTTCATGTCCAGGGCCTTGCCATTTTTGGCGTTGGTCATAGCTGCGTTACGATCATCGGAACACCAAACTGCAACGGCCTTCTTGTAGGATTCCGAACCCGCGCCGGCGCGCGGGAACATCATGTAGCGCACTTCGATACCTTCTGCGAGATAATTATCCATTTCGTTATGCAATTTGCGGCAGTAACCACAATCAATATCGGTAAACACGGTAACCACGTGTTTCACCTTTTCAGGTTTGAATATAATCATGTCATCTTCGCTGACCGAATCCAGCAGCACGCGTATAGCTTCCCGGCGGCGCGGTTCCGTCAGGCTCTTCCGGTTTTTTACATCAATCAATTCGCCCTGCAACATATAGCGGCCATCGGCGCTCACATAGATCACGTGTGTCCCGACCACTACTTCGTACAGCCCTGCGATCGGCGCCGTCTCGATGCTATCCGGTTCAATATTCCCCAGAGCCTTGCGTATAGTTGCCTCATCCGCCGCGCGATCTGCCAGCGCAGCCGTCTGGAACAATGAGGCCAAACATATGAAAATTAGAGTTTTAATTGAAGTCACGTAGTTCTTCCCGATTGAGATAACAAGAATAACTGCCCGGAACTATGACATTGATCCAGGCATTCAGTTCGCTAGTTTACCCGAGATTCAACCGCGGGGGTGATGTTCCCGGTGGATCTGCCTGAGGCGTTCTCTGGCCACATGGGTATAGATCTGGGTAGTCGACAGGTCACTGTGCCCCAGCAGCATCTGTACCACACGTAAATCAGCACCATGATTCACCAGGTGTGTTGCAAATGCATGACGCAGGGTGTGCGGGGACAAATGCCCGCGAATTCCGCTGCGAAGTGCGTACTCACGCAACCGGTACCAGAACGCCTGGCGCGTAATACTGCCGCACTTGCGCGAAACAAACAGCCGGTTGCTGATTTTCCCCCGCAACAGTTCCGGGCGCGCTTCCTTGCTATAACGTTGCAACCATGTCACAGCCTCATCCCCCACCGGGACCAGGCGTTCCTTATCACCCTTGCCCAGCACCCGCACCACGCCCTGGGCAAGGTTTATCCGGTCCACATCCAGCGACACCAGTTCCGAAACGCGCAATCCACTGGCGTACAGCAACTCCAGCATGGCCCGGTCACGCAAACCAACAGCGGCCGAGGTTTCCGGTGCTGCCAGCAACGCTTCGACCTCCGATTCGCTCAAAGTATGTGGCAGTGGACGGTCCAGCTTCGGTGAATCGATATTAGCTGTAGGATCATCCTTGCGACGGCCTTCACGAACCAGATAACGATAGAAGCGGCGTAAACTGGACAACAGGCGCGCACTGCTGCGCAACGCCCGGCCACTCCGGTACTGGCTTGCCAGGAATCCCAGCAGTTCAGCCGGACTGGCCTCTGCCAGCGCCACTTGCCTGTCCGCAAGCCAGGCGGCAAACCCGCACAGATCACGCCGGTAAGCCGCCAGAGTGTTCTCACTCAGGCCATTTTCCATCCACAAGGCATCCGCAAATCGATCGATAGTTGCGATATCAGCCTCACTGCACTGTTCGGCCAGCGGAATCTGCTTTCTGGTGCCACCCACCCCATCTACCCTGCCTGTTGACTGACACTAACCCTACCATAAACCTGCTGATACGCGGCGTGTTACACTGCAAGTCTGTCAGATAGCCTTAATCCATGACGAGTCAAACCTCAATCCCCGATACAGAAATCAGCGCCCTGCCCCGGCCGAACCTCAATCGGCCACAGGATGCGGCAAAATTTATTCTCGAGTATCCTGAACCCACTCCGAACGGAGCGCCCGCATGAGCCCCATCGTCACCGACTGTTGCGCAAACCCCGAACAAAAACTGTTAAGTGTCGAACAAGGCAGGGATCGTATCCTGCAAGCTGTACATACAATCACAGCCACAGAACAGCTAGCCATCAGGTCCGCCCTGGGGCGCATACTGGCCAGGCCGATTGTATCCAGCATTGATGTACCACCCTTCGCCAACTCGGCAATGGATGGCTATGCGGTTCGCAGCCAGGACTGCACGGGCACAGCGCAAGCCGACCTGTCTGTGGTTGGATCATCATTCGCCGGTGCGCCGTTTGCCGGCAAGGTGGCTGCCGGACAGTGCGTTCGCATTATGACTGGTGCGGTGATACCGGATGGAACCGATACGATCATTATGCAGGAAAATGTCGAACGCAATGCCGACCAGATTACTTTTGCCACCGGGAACGTAACGGCCGGCCAACACGTGCGTTATGCGGGTGAAGACACGCGCTGCGGTGATACCGTACTGGAGCCGGGCATAAAACTCGGGGCTGCAGAAGCCGGTTTACTGGCGTCTGTTGGTGTCAGCGAGGTCAGTGTGACGCGGCGACTGCGAGTTGCCTTCTTTTCTACCGGTGATGAACTTACCAGCATTGGCACACCACTGGGCGCCGGGCAAATCTATGACAGTAACCGCTATGCCTTGCATGGCATGCTCGCCAGACCGGCTATTGAATGCTATGACCTTGGCGTAATACCCGATCAGCGTGCGGCGGTGCAGGAGGCATTTCAGCAGGCTGCAGAAATTGCAGACCTGATCCTGACTTCCGGTGGTGTGTCGGTAGGTGAAGCCGACTACGTCACTGAAGCTCTGGGTGAACTGGGTAATATCAACTTCTGGCGCATGGCCATGAAACCGGGGAAACCGCTTGCATTCGGCGAACTCGGTAACGCGGTTTTTTTTGGCCTCCCCGGCAACCCGGTATCGGTAATGGTGACGTTCTACCAGTTTGTACTTCCTGCGATTCGAAAAATGACTGGCGAAAACCTGAGTGACCCGCTACTGGTACAGGCACGTTGCGCAGTCGACCTGAAAAAAGCGCCCGGTCGCATGGAGTTTCAGCGCGGCGTCCTGCAAAGGGAAAAGGATGGAACCCTGTCGGTGTCTACCACTGGTATGCAGGGATCACACCTGTTGACGTCCATGAGCCATGCCAATTGTTTTATCCATCTGGCAGCTGAAAGTGCCGGAGCTGAGGCGGGTGAATGGGTCAGTGTTCAGCCGTTCGCGGGTTTGGACTAGGTTACAGGCCTCAGGCCTTGTTTTGCTGCTCGGCGATATCAGCCCTCACCTTGTCCATATCGAGTTCTCTAACCTGCCCGATCAACTGATCGAGGGAAGATGCAGGAAGTGCACCAGGCTGGGCAAACACCAGGATCTGCTCCCTGAATATCGCAAGCATGGGGATAGAGCGCACCTGGAAATGGGCGGCAAGTTCCTGTTCCTCTTCTGTGTTCACCTTTGCGAAAGCCATGTCATGGTTCTGCTCTGAAGCAGACTCGAACACCGGCCCGAAACTCTGGCATGGACCACACCAGGACGCCCAGAAATCAATTAACACAATGTCGTTATTGTTAATGATGTCCTGGTAATTTTCGTTGGTGAGTTCGATAGTTGCCATAAGGTGTACCTGTTAGCTGATTACGCATGGGAACATGGAGTGTAGCAAGGGACACTTTAAGTAAAAACCATTGAGTTCTCTATAGCCCGCCCGGGAATACGGGCCGGATCAGGGTTCGCTGCGCTGGCGTTCGCCACCATCGGCCGGGACACTGGATTCTTCTGCCTCCTTGCTATAGGTCGCGTCCAACTCCACACGATTGCGGCCCAACCGCTTGGCTCGGTATAACGCCTTGTCGGCCCGCTCAATAAAAGCACTGGCGGTTTCACCTGGCTTGTAGATGGAAACACCCGCCGAGAATGAAGGCACCGATATAACGTCACCGTTTGCCTGCCACCGGGTTTCCAGGGCGCGGCCTCGCACCTTGGTTAGCGCACGCATGGATCCTTCCTCATCCGTATTTGGCAGCAGAACCGCAAATTCTTCGCCACCGTAACGGGCTACCAGGTCGTGGTGCCTGAATATGGAAAGAATATTTCTGGAGTATATCTGCAGGAC
>Ga0316187_10000623_pt1 | contig 28561 bp, 24 predicted proteins | sample CroRivburrow1_MG_FD_204927 | JGI IMG/M metagenome (GOLD analysis project Ga0316187, IMG submission 204927) | Coastal sediment microbial communities from Maine, United States - Cross River worm burrow 1 | ecosystem: Environmental > Aquatic > Marine > Coastal > Sediment | place: USA: Maine... | reverse complement strand
CTCGTAGATGAAAAAATATATGAAAAACTAGAAGACTATACCCGCAAATTATTTCAGCGTGGCACAGAAATGGCATATCAACAGGGACTTATCCTCGCAGACACAAAATATGAATTTGGAATCTTCGGTGATGAGATTTACTTAATTGATGAAATTCATACTCCTGATTCTTCACGATATTTCTATGCTGATGGCTTTGATGACAGACAATTAAAAGGAGAATCCCAAAAACAATTATCAAAAGAATTTGTCAGGCAATGGTTGATCAGTGGAGGATTCCAGGGCCTTGATGGTCAGAGTATCCCTGAAATGACGGATGATGTTATAGAATCTATTTCAGCCAGATATATTGAATTATTCCAAAACTTTACTGGAGAAAAGTTTGAGAAAGGAGATTATTCGAATATAAAGGAAAGAATATTTGAAAATATCACTAAATTGCTCTGATTATTATCATCATTTGAATTCCAACAGCCATGAAATATTCAATAGATAAAAAAGAAAAATATACTGTCATAAAACTCCAGGAAGAAAAGCTAGATACTGTACTGGCACCTAATTTAAAATCCGAATTGGTAACATTAAATGCTGAAGGTGTGCAAAATCTAATTTTGGATCTTGGGGATGTAAAATATACTGATTCTTCCGGATTGAGTGCAATTCTTGTCGGTAACAGGGTATTTGGGGAATCCAATGGCTTCTTTGTAATAGCTGCTATTAATGACCACGTGATGAAATTAATAAAAATATCCCAGCTTGATACAGTATTAAATATCGCTACAAATGTATCCGAAGCTGTTGAAGCTATTCTTAAAGAACTGGGTACTGAAACAGATTAAATTAAAGGAAAGAAATATTGACCTTCAGGTTAAAAATACTCGGCTCAAATGCTGCTGTAGCTGCATTTAATCGTCACCAGACTGCACAGATTTTACAGGTTAACAATAACTATTTCCTAATAGATTGCGGAGAGGGAACGCAGTTGCGGCTGGGAAAAGCAAGGGTAAAAATAAATAGTATCGACCATGTCTTTATAAGTCACCTTCATGGAGATCATTATTTTGGTCTCATCGGATTGTTGTCTACAATGCATCTTTTTGGACGAAAGAAAGAATTATTTCTTTATTGCCCTGCTGGATTACGCGAAATTATTGATCTCCAGTTAAAACACTCAGAAACCATTCTTAATTATAAAATCAATTACCTTTTTACTGACATGGAAGAGGATAACCTCCTATTTGAGAACAATGACCTTACCATTGAGAAATTTTTATTGAATCACCGAATATTCTGCTCTGGATTTTTATTCAGAGAAAAAATCAAACCCAGAAAAATTCAGAAAGACAAGATCCCCGAAGATTTGAAACTGGCAGATATGGCAAAACTTAAAAAAGGAGAGGATATTTTTGATACCGATGGTAAAGTAAAATATGAAAACGCTCTTCTCACATTTCCACCAAAACCTTCAAGAAGTTATGCATATTGTTCGGATACCAAGTATGACACAAGTTTAATTCCAACAATTTCCGGTGTCGACTTGTTATATCATGAAGCAACATTTACCAAGGAGATGGAGGAGCGCGCAGAAAAGACATATCATAGCACTGCCGAACAAGCAGGCCTTTTGGCAAAAAATGCCGGGGTAAAAAAACTACTTATCGGTCATTTTTCTGTAAGGTATCGTGAGTTGGATCCTGTATTAAAGGAAGCGAAAAGTGCATTCCCTGAATCCTATCTTGCTATTGAGGGTGAATTTATTGATGTAAAAGAATAACCTTTTTATTTTGGCAAAAAATACGGTCATAAGAAGTAAAAGATCCAATCTCTTTATCATTTTATCAGGTATATTTATAGCCAATGCCCTATTAGCTGAACTAATTGGTGTAAAAATTTTCTCTGTTGAACAGACATTAGGATTTGAGCCTGTACAGATGAAAATGCTAATCGACAATCCACTAAGTTTTAACCTTACAGCCGGAGTTGTGATCTGGCCTGTAGTTTTTCTTACCACAGATGTAATAAATGAGTATTTCGGCAAAAATGGAGTTCGAAAAATCAGCTTTATAGCGGCTGGATTAATAGCCTATATCTTCATCATTATATTTATTGTTACCAAACTTTCTCCTGCTGAATTCTGGTTGGATTTGAATAACAAAGATGCATCTGGCAATGCTTTCAATATTAATTATGCTTTTAATGTGATCTTTCGGCAAGGATTGGGCATCATAATTGGTTCTCTTGTAGCTTTTTTAATTGCTCAATTTATGGATGTTTTTATATTTCAGAGGCTGAGGAGCATTACTGGAAAAAAAATGGTTTGGCTTCGTGCAACTGGTTCTACTTTAATCTCACAACTGATTGATAGTTTCGTAGTACTTGGTATTGCGTTTTATGTATTTGGAAACTGGAGCCTGGAATTGATTTTTTCAGTTGGAGCAATGAATTATATATATAAATTCGTCGTAGCAATAGTTCTCACTCCGCTTATCTACCTTGCTCATTACCTGATTGAAAAGTACCTGGGAAAAGATTTGGCAGAGAAAATGGCAAAAGAAGCAAGCCAGGACAAATCATTTTTTTAGAATGTTTGTCGATTTTGTCGATTTCAGATTGTTTGAGGAAATGTGGAATGTGGAATGTGTAAAACCGGTCAACTCTATTCAGGGATCTACACCTTCTACTCTTCTACTCTTTTACTCTTTACCTTTAATTTCTGATATACTGATTTACCGATCTACTGATTTACTGAGGAATTGAAGAATTGAAGAATTTTGTTCCGTATGCATGCCTATGGTATAAACCATTTTCAGGACAGCACACGGGACACCTACATCATACATCCTACCCCTTACTTCCTACTTCCTACTTCCTACTTCCTACCTCTTACAGCCAAGGTGAAAAGTGAAATGTGGAAATGTGAAATGTGGAATGTGGAATGTGGAAGGTGAAATTTGAAACTTTTCTACTCTTCTACAGATAATTTCTGATTTACCGATTTACCGATCTACTGATTTACTTAGGAAATGAGGAATTGTGGAATTTTGCCACAAAGGAATGCCTACGGTATCTACCAATATCAGTCGGCACACGGGACACCTACATCATATGTCCTACCTCTTACTTCCTACCTCTTACTTCCTACTTCCTACAGCCAAGGTGAAAAGTGAAATGGGGAAATGAGGAAATGTGGAATGTGAAATGTGAAATTCAAAACCCTTCTACTCTTCTACTCTTCTACTCTTCTACAGTTAATTTCTGATTTACCGATTTACTGATTTACCGATTTACTGATCTACTGATTTACCGATCTACTGATTTACCGATCTACTGATTTACCGATCTACTGATTTACTAAAGAACTGAGGCACCTGCTTCTTTCAGTTTACGTAGTGCTTCTTAAAATATTATCAATTATAACTGCAGAGGCTATGCCAACATTCAATGATTCCGCTTTGCCAATTCTGGGAATTGTTACTTTTCTGTCAACATTTTTTATCAATTCCTGGCTGATTCCCTTTGATTCATTTCCAAAAAGTAAAAAAGCCTTCTGAGGCCACTCAATCTTATAAATATTTTCTCCATCCAGTACCGTTCCAATAACAGGCAATTTTCCCTTTTGAAGAAATTCCTGAATATCTTCATAATAAGCATCTACCCTGGTAAATGATCCCATGCTTGCCTGAATCACCTTTGGATTATAAAAATCAACTGAATTTTTAGAGAGGACAATTTTATTCAGTCCATACCAATCACATATTCTAATGATAGTTCCGAAGTTCCCTGGATCCTGAAGGTTATCATATACTGGGATATAACTCTGAAAATCAAGGATTAATGGCTCTTTGTCCGGTATTTCAGCTACTGCCATAGCCACTGTATTAGTTGTTAAACTACTCAACTGATTTAAGATAAGATCGGATACTTCAATAATTTCATATGTTTTTCCCGAAAATAAATGTTGATGCGCTTTAATAAAGGGATTAGTAGCTAATATTGTATTAATTTTAATACTGGAATTAAGCAATTCAAGGACACTTTTTTCTCCTTCAATTAAAAAACTATGTGACTGTTTTCGGTATTTTTTTATTTGCAGCGATTTAATTAACTTTTGCTTTTGTTTAGATATCATAGATTTAAGGGATTGAATAGGCTAAGTTATTCACTTTTTATACTCATAGTCAGCATTTATCTTTCCGGATGCCTGGGCACCAGGTATCTTGAGAAAGATGAATATCTCATTTATAGTCAAAAAATAAAAGGCAAAACCGTAACTTCTAAAGAAAAGCTTGCAGAATTTTACAAACAAAAGAAAAATAAGAGAATTCCCCTCCTAAATCTCTCTCCCTATGTATACTTCTATCAATGGGGTTTGAAGGCTTACGATATCGATAAATTGAATGAAAAAAAGGAAACTGAAAGCGTCAAATTCGATGAAAAAATTGCCAGTTATGAAAATGAAAAACCTAAAAAAGCGGGAAAAATATATGATAAGAAAACCAAAAAGCTGGATAAAATAGATAAAACCATTAATGAAGGAAACTTTATGATGAGGATTGGTGAACCCCTGGCCATTTTCGATACCATTCTTGCGGATGCAACTATAGAGCAAATTATTACATATCTAAATACCCAGGGATTCTTCAGTGCAAAGACGAAACTGAAGGTACGGGTAGAGAATAAGCTTGTTTTTTTATACTATGAGGTAGATGAAGGTACACCTCACGTTCTTGATTCTATTATTTACGATTCAGAAGATTGGAATATTGACAGTCTTATTCAGGTAACACAAAAAAATAGTTTTTTAAAAATAGGTGAAAGGTATAGCCAGGACAACTTAATTGAAGAAAGAAACAGGATAGAACGATTACTTCAGAATAATGGCTATTATGCATTCAGCAGGCAATATATAAATTATACGGTAGATACCTCTTTGGGAGATCATAGGGTAGCTATTGAATTGAAAATACTTAAACCATCTCGTAGCGCAAGTCACAAGGTGTATACAATAGACTCTGTTACTTTTACAACTGATGTAACCACTCAGAGCTCCAATTTTAAACGATTTTATAAAGTTTACAATGGCATTACCTATAAATACGTTGATGAAAAATATTCTAAAAAGATATTAGACAGGAGGGTTTTCGAGTATCCATCCAATAAATTTAGCCGCAAAAACATGCTTGAAACCCAGCGTCAATTGTTAAACCTGGACAACTTCAAATTCGTCAATATCAACTACGACACCACCGGTAACCGCTTTATTGCCAATATTTTTACCAGCCCATTAACTAAATATCAGATGACCAATGAAGCAGGTTTGAGTGTTACTCAAGGTTTTCCCGGACCATTTTATAACCTGACATTAAAAATAAGAAATATATTCCGGGGATTGGAAATACTTGAGATTTCCGGGCGTATCGGATATGAAGGGGTTGCCTCAGCAACAGATGCCAGCCAGGTATACAGCAGTACAGAGGCAGGTGCTTTTTTGAACCTGATCTTCCCTCAGTTTATCTTACCCTTGAGTTCTTCCTTTAAAAGTCGTCTGGCACAATTTAACCCTAAAACGAATCTGGTTTCTGGATTTGCTTATACCAATCGAAATGAATATAAGCGTACCAGTTTCAATTCATTTATAAATTATTCCTGGCAAAAGAATTATGAAAAACTATTCAATGTTAGTATTGTTAATGTTAGTTTGATCAAATCAATTATAAAAGATCAGGCTTTCCAGGATGAACTTGATAGAATTAAAGAGGAAGGCAATAATTTTTGGCGAACATTTGAACCGTCGCTGGTACTATCCTCGAGCTTTTCTATTACCAGAAATTTCAATCAATATACCTCCTATTTGAATAAAACAGCTGCATTTCTTAAAAATACATTTGAAGCTGGAGGAACAATACTTAACTTTTTTGATATAGATTACGAGGCAACGGATTCAACAGGAGATCTTACACTATATAAATATATCAAACTGGACACAGATTATCGCCGATATATCGCCATTTCACCTAAAAGTAAGATTGCCTATCGTATCCGAGGGGGAATAGCATTTCCTTATTCTGACAACAACATTCTACCCTACGAAAAATACTTTTTTGCTGGAGGTAGTAATAGTATTCGGGCCTGGAGGCCGCGAAGGTTGGGTCCTGGTTCATTCTCTAATGCCGATACCTTATATACGGATAATGGCATCCAATTAGACTATAATGATAATTTCGAGCAGCCAGGTGAAGTGATCCTGGAAGCAAATGTAGAATTAAGAACACAAGTAATAGGTTTTTTCAATACAGCCTTATTTGTTGATGTGGGCAATGTATGGTTATTAACAAATGATGCCAACCGGCCAGGAGCAGAATTCAAAATTAACAGATTTTATAAGGAAATTGCTATAGGCACCGGAGTAGGTGCAAGATTCGACTTTACGTTTCTTCTATTAAGACTTGATGCTGGAATAAAATTATATGATCCGGCTCTTCCGGAAGGATCAAGGTGGGTTCCCGGTGTAAACCGAAATAGAATAACAGGCATTAATCCCATTATATTCAACCTGGCGATTGGATATCCATTTTAGTATACAATAGATCACAATTATCTATTAATTTTATGAGTAAAATAATAAAAGTTAAATGCTGGAATTCCTAAACCAAATTGACACCTCAGTATTTCTGTTTTTAAACGGGATGCATAATGAATTTTTTGATTTTCTTATGTACTGGATCACGAAACAGGAAACCTGGTATCCTTTTTATACCCTTATTATTATTTGGATGTTCTGGAAATATAAATTAAAAGCTCTATTACCTTTTCTGATGATAATTCTTGGTGTTGTTATTTCCGATCAATTTACTTCCGGCTTTATGAAACCCTTTTTTGAGCGATTACGCCCATGTCATGATTCGGATATAAACCAGCTGGTACATATTGTAGCTGGCTGTGGTGGACTATATGGTTTTGCTTCAGGACATGCTTCCAATTCATTTTTTCTTGCGTTCTTATTGTTTTTTTTCTTTAGAACCCAATTTAAATATCCCTGGTTGATCTTTATCTGGGCCGCACTCGTCTCTTATAGCCGGGTTTATGTTGGTGTTCATTATCCTGGTGATATAATAGTTGGAGGCTTGATAGGATATCTTGTAGCGGTTTTATTATACTGGACCTATAACCGCTTTCCTGAAAACAGAAAAATTCACCTGGTTTATTTATAAAAGTGTTTATTCCAATTATGAATTATATACTACCTTTATCATACTAAACAAAAAACATGTTGGAAGATAGTTATAGACATCGTGGGTTAAGAAGAAAATTGGTTGAAATCGTTAAAGAAAAAGGAATTAAGGATATAAATGTAATAAACGCACTCCAAAAAATTCCTCGCCATTATTTTTTTGATAAGGCTTTTCTGGAACATGCCTACCAGGATAAAGCCTTCCCTATCGGTGAAGGACAAACTATTTCCCAACCCTTTACCGTGGCTTTTCAAACTCAGCTATTAAATATAAAAGAAGGAGATAAGGTTTTGGAAATTGGGACAGGATCAGGATACCAGGCCTGCATTTTACTGGAAATGGGAGCCCAGGTTTATACCATTGAATACATTAAAAAATTATATGAGCGAACGAAGAAGTTTTTGCCTTCAATAGGATATCGAGCACATTTCTTTTATGGTGATGGCACCAAAGGATTGCCTGCCTTTTCTCCATTCGACAAGATTCTTGTCACAGCAGCTGCTCCAAAAATTCCGAAACCTCTAATAGATCAATTAAAAATCGGAGGCGATCTAGTAATTCCAGTTGGAGATGACAATCTACAAAGGATGATAAAGCTGACTAAGAAATCAGAATCTAAGATTGTGAAAGAATCTCATGACTATTTCAGCTTCGTACCCTTGGTTGGAAAATACGGCTGGGGAAAATAAAATATAAACTGTATGAAAAAGGTGAAGAAATTTGTCAGCGAATCCAAAGTGATGAAAACGGAATTATTACTCCCCAATGATACAAATACATTAAACACGCTCTTTGGAGGTAAATTAATGCTTTGGATGGATATTATTGGTGGAATCTCAGCTCAAAAACATAGTAATTCCGTGGTGGTCACAGCAGCTGTTGATCACATATCATTTCATGATGCGATATCACTGGGCCAGGTTATTACATTAGAAGCCCAGGTAACAAGAGCATTTAATACCTCGATGGAAGTGTTTATCCGGGTATGGGCTGAAGATTTGATAGAGGGCACCAAACAGGAAAGCAATACTGCTTTTTTTACTTTTGTAGCTCTTGACACAAACAAAATGCCTCTTAAAGTACCAGAGTTAATACCTAATACAAAAGAAGAAATTGAACTCTATAAAAGTGCTCTTGACAGACGTCAAGCCAGGTTACGATTAGCAAAAAAGAATAATTGATATTATGGAAAATAATCCGTCGTACCTCAAGTTTTTAATAAATGAAGACATCTATAATATCCGGGAAGATGTTTCTTCAGATATGGATACGAATGAATCACCTGAACCAGATAAGCAACATTTTTCGAATGAGACCTATATCCTTATAGATATAAAGGAAAAGGATTTTACGGATGAATCTTCAAATATTCTTTTAGAAAAGATTTTAAATGCTATTGGCTTGACTAGAGATTTGGTAAAATTTATTTATCCTTCAGATGTTTATATAATTCAAAATTCTGAATTCGAGAATTGTACTTTTATTTCATTTTATGATCTGATCCCGGACTTTTTACCAGATAATGTAGTTTCAGAAAAATATAAACTTTATTCAATGCATTCAAATTCCTGGCTTCTAAGTGATTCTCTTGAGACGCTTAACTCATCCAGGGATAAAAAAATCCTGCTTTGGAACAATCTTAAAATACTGTTCAAGTTAAACTGATAGTTAAAATATATGATATTTTAATGCTGATGATATAAGCGACGATTCCAGTTTATCAAGAATCCTATACAAAATCGCCTTTCCCAATACTGCTTTCTAGAACAACTCTGCCAGCTTATTTTCAAGAGCCTGTCCCCTAAGGTTCTTTCCAATAATTACACCTTTATCATCGATAAGAAAAGTAGCAGGTATCGCATTTACATTATATTCCTTGGCGGCTTCAGAATTAAAATACTGCAAATCAGAAACATGGTTCCAAGCCAGACCATCTGCCTCGATAGCTCCTACCCAATCTTCTTTGGTTCTGTCAAGAGAAACACCAAAAACATCAAATCCCTTGTCATGATACTTTTGATATAATCTAACCACATTTGGGTTTTCCATTCGACAGGGTCGGCACCATGCAGCCCAAAAATCAATTAATACGAAAGATCCTCTCAAAGAGGATAGTTTTACTATATTTCCTTCAGGATCTGGTAAGACAATATCCGGAGCAATTGATCCTATTGCCAATTTTCTCAGTTTCTCAATTTCCCTATCAAAATCTTTACGTATCTGATAATCCGGTATTTCAGAATCAATCACTTGTGAAACACTATCAATAAAAGCAAATTCCTGATCCTTATCCAGGTAATTTACAGCTTGAAGCAAAGCCAATGAGTTGCCCATAGACCGGATTTTTTGTTTGATCTTATTATTAACCTCCTCACGCTGGCTGTTAAACCTGACGAGGATTTCTGCCATTTTTGCTTCATCCTTTGCCTGAGCAGCAGCACCATAATCAGTATTTAATTGACCTGCTTCACTGTTAAAAGCTTCCATGATTTCATTCAATTCCCGGATATAATCCATCTCTTGTGATCCGATAATCTCAAAAGCTGCCGTAGGATTATTTCCATCAGCATTTATAGTTATGGGAGATCCTGTAAAGAGGAAATTAACAAATTGTGTTTGAAAAAAATTCAGCCTATAATACCCTGGCTCTTCTGGTTTATACATAGTTGAAAAACGACCATCCTCATTTAACACCAGAGTGTCAACAACGTTTAACTCATCAGCGAGAAAGTGCTCCAGGAGTATATCTCCAACACCAATATTTTGAACTTGTCCTGAAATGGTTACCTGATCATCTCCTTTTTCCTTTGCAGACGTACAGGATATCATACCAATTACGATCAATATAAAACTGAATACTTTCATTATATAATTATTATAAAATAAATTCTACTGTAAGTTTACTAAAAAAAAATTAATCGAGAGCTTCTTTGAGAAGGGTGTTAATTTCTTTTGGATTCGCCTTACCCTTGGTTCTTTTCATAACTTCTCCCATAAACAGACCCAAAAGTCCTTTTTTCCCCTTCTTATAGGCCAATACTTTGTCAGGGTAAAAATCAAGCACTTCATCAATAATACTTTTTATTTCGATATCCCCAACACTCTTATCCAGATGTTTTAATTTGATTAAGGCTTCAAGCTCCAGATCTGGATTTACTAACAATTCCGGAAATACTACTTTTGAAGCAGTATCATGAGAAATTCTTCCTGAATCTATAAGGGAGATTAATTGAGCCATCTTATTGGCAGGAATTGGAAATTCCTCAATGCCTTTATTTCTTTCATTTAAATACGATTTAACAGGTCCCATTATCCAGTTCGAAACGATTTTATAATTGGGCTGAGAATGGCAAATAGATAGAAAATAATTTGCCATTTCCTTAGTTTCGGCAATCAATTCTGCGTCATACTCCGGAAGGCCCATTTTTTCAACCAATCTCTCAACCATTTGACGAGGTAATTCTGGCATTTGAGCTTCTATTTTATCCAGATAATTATCGTCAATAATCACAGGGCTTAAATCAGGATCAGGAAAATAACGATAATCATTAAGTTCTTCCTTGGTACGCATGCCAAATGTCCTTCCTGAGCTCACTTCGAAAGTCCTGGTCTCAGAAATAATATCATCGCCTTTTTCTTTCTCTTTTATCTGTCTGATAATTTCATAATCAATAGCCTTCTGAACATTTCTAATGGAATTCATATTTTTCACTTCGACTTTACGCCCCAGTTCCCTATTCCCCTTTTCTCTTACAGATACATTAGCATCACAACGCAAAGATCCTTCTTCCATATTTCCATCACAAATTTCAAGATATCTGACAATCTTTCTTACCTCTGACAATACCAATCCTGCCTCATGAGATGAATGTAAGGCAGGTTCCGTTACGATCTCAATAAGAGCTACCCCTGCCCTGTTCAAGTCAACCAGAGTATCCCCATTTTCCTGGTGCATAGATTTACCCGCATCCTCTTCTAGATGTATCCTGTTCAATGGGATATCTCTTTTCACTCCATCAGAAGTTTTAATATGAATTTCTCCCCCTATACAAACAGGGGTTTTATCCTGAGTTAACTGGTATCCTTTTGGAAGATCAGGATAAAAATAATTCTTACGGTCAAAAATCTGCAATTTCGAAATCCTTGATCCGCAAGCCAAACCCATTTTAATAGCAAACTCAATAGCTTTCCCATTTACCTTGGGTAAAACTCCCGGGTGGCCTAATGTGATAACACTTATCTGTGTATTGGGATCAACACCAAATCTTGTAGAATCTGATGAGAAAACCTTGCTGCTCGTCAATAATTGGGCGTGGATTTCCAAACCAATTACTGCTTCATATTTATCAAGAATCTCTTTTTCCAATTTCAATTTTTGAAGCAATAATACAAATTTTTTGAAACAATTTTAAAATATATATCTAATTGGTGTTATTTTCGACAATTTTAACCGCCTTTGTTAATACATTATTAATTCCAGATATATTTTTCCCTCCTGCGGTTGCATAAAAAGGTTGCCCTCCTCCTCCTCCATTGATCTCCTTTGCCAATATCTTTATTATTTCGTTGGCATTTAATCCCCGATCAGAAACCAAGTTCTCCGATATCATAACAGAAATCAGGGGCTTTCCATTGATTTCTGCTACCAGAACGAGAAACATGTCCTTTATTTGAGTTTTAAGATGAAAGCTTAAATTTTTCATTGTTCCAGCATCAGGAACTTCAATTTTCTCTGAAATCACATTAATCCCGGATATTTTCTGAATACGGGATTCCAGGTCTTTAACCAAGGATTTTGCGTTTTCATTTTTTAGTTTTTCCAGATCTTTAGAAAGACAATTCCGCTCTTCCAGCAATTCATTCACCGCATGTACAACATCTCCGGAATGTTTTAAAGAAGAATTTATTTCATTTAGTATTCCAATTTGCTGATTTACGAAATTTTCAGCCCCTTCAGCTGTATATGCTTCAATTCGACGAACTCCAGCAGCAATCGAACTTTCGGAGATAATTTTAAAAAATCCAATTGTACCTGTGACCGCTACATGGGTTCCCCCACAAAGTTCAACTGAATATTCAGGATCAAAGGTTATTACTCGAACATATTCACCATATTTTTCACCAAATAAAGCTGTAGCACCCATTTTCTTAGCTTCATCAATGGGAATATTTTTTTTCTCATCCAGTGTGATATTTTCTCTTATTTTTTCATTAACTATTTTTTCCACTTCCCTAATTTCTTCATTAGTCATTTTAGCAAAATGCGAAAAATCAAATCTCAATTCTTTTTCATTGACCAATGAACCTCTTTGTTGGACATGTTCACCAAGTACTTTCTTCAGGGCTGCATGTAATAAATGCGTAGCGCTATGATTATTTTCTGTTGCTCGTCTCTTTTTTTCATTAACTACACAGGTGAAATTAGCAGTTATATCGGAAGGAATTTTATCTGAAATATGGATTGAAACTTCATTTTCCTTTTTTGTATCCAATATATAGATACGCTCTCCATCAGTTTGAATATATCCTCTGTCGCCTACCTGCCCTCCACTTTCTGCATAAAAAGGTGTTTGATCCAATACGATTTGAAAAAACTTTGACTTTTTGGTTGTTACTTCTCTATAACGAGCGATATGAGCCTCAGCAACAAGTTGATTATAACCTAAAAAATCACTTTTGTCTATTTCTTTTACGACTATCCAATCACTTGCATCTTGTTGCGCGGCCATCTTGGATCGCATTTTCTGCTTATCCATTTCTTTAGTAAATCCATCTTCATCAATTTCCAAACCTTTTTCGCGACCGATAAGGGCAGTCAAGTCAACCGGAAACCCAAAAGTATCATACAATTCAAATACTATATCTCCAGGAATAGTCTTCCCTTTTATTTGTGACCGAATCTGGTCAAATCTTTTTAACCCATTATCCAATGTTCGCAAGAAAGTAACTTCTTCTTCATATATAACCCTTTTAATGAATTCCTTCTGTGCTTCTACCTCTGGAAATACTGATTTGAATTGTTTTGCCAGTATATCAACCAAGTTGAATATTACCGGTTCCGCAAAATTCAAAAAGGTGAATCCATATCGGATAGCTCTTCTCAGGATACGTCGAATTACATAACCTGCTTTGTTATTTGAAGGTAACTGTCCATCTGCTATAGCAAATGTTACCGCACGAACATGATCAGCTATTACCCTCATGGCAATATCCGTTTTTAATTCAAACCCATATTTTTTACCAGCCTGGTCAGCAATATTTAAAATTAAAGGTTGGAAAATATCAGTGTCATAATTAGATTTTTCCCCTTGAATCGCCATTACCAGCCGCTCAAATCCCATTCCAGTATCGACGTGTTTATCCGGCAGGTTCATTAGTTCACCATTGGATAATCTGTTGTATTGTATGAAAACAAGATTCCATACTTCAATTACCTGAGGATGATCTTTATTAACCAATTCCTTTCCGGGAATTTTCTCAATCTCTTCATCTGTCCTGAGATCAATATGAATTTCAGAACAAGGTCCGCAGGGACCGGTTTCACCCATCTCCCAAAAATTATCCTTCTTTGATCCATATAAGATCCGTTCATTTGGAATAATATCAGACCAGATTTCAAACGCCTCGACATCACTTTCAAGACCTTCAGCCTGATCGCCTCCAAATACAGATGCATACATTCGATCTTTTGGAAGCTTATAAACCTCGGTCAACAATTCCCAACCCCAGGTTATTGCTTCCTTTTTAAAGTAATCGCCAAAGGACCAGTTACCCAGCATTTCAAACATCGTATGATGGTAAGTATCTATACCCACTTCCTCAAGATCATTGTGTTTTCCCGATACTCTCAAGCATTTTTGAGTGTCAGTAACGCGGGGTTTTTCAGGTTTTTTATTTCCAAGAAATATATCTTTAAACTGATTCATCCCAGCATTTGTAAACATAAGGGTAGGATCATCTTTAACAACCAGCGGTGCGGAAGAAACAATTTGATGTTGCTTATTCTTGAAAAAATCCAAAAATTTTTGCCGTATTTCCTCTGAATTCATATATTCTACTGTTAAAAACTATATTTCTTGTAAATATTTCTACAAATATTTCTATATTACACCCGGCAATTGGGTAAATTTGCAAAATCGTGAATCATGTTCAATCAGACCACGGCAAAATTAAACTTTTATTGTTTATTTAATTTGTTATGGCTCGTATAAAATATTACTACGATACCGAATCATGTAAGTATGAAAGAATAAAGGTCTCAACTTGGGATATTATTCTTAATCTGCTTGGATTCTTTTCAGTATCCTTCATCATATCGGTAGTCATTGTAGTTGTTTTCAGCACATATTTTGAGTCTCCAAAAGAGATGCTCTTGACAAAAGAAAATCAGGAGTTAAAAATCTACTATGATCTGATTGAAAAGGAACTTGCCAACCTTGATGGCATGATGGATGCGCTGCAAAAAAGAGATGATAATGTTTACCGTGTAATTTTTGAAGCCGATCCCATTCCGGGGACCATTCGACAGGCTGGTACCGGAGGATCTGAGAAATACAAAGAAATTCTTGAAAGTGATCTTGTCGATGAAGAACTGATTTTAGAACTATTGCAGAATGTAGATCAAATGAAGCGACAGATGTATATTCAGACAAAATCATATGACGAGATACTTCAGATGGCCCGCAATAAATCTAAATTATTAGCCGCGACTCCTGCTATTCAGCCAATTGCTAATAAAGAATTAACGAGGCTGGCTTCTGGATTCGGACAACGTATACATCCGATCTATAAAGTAAAAATGATGCATTTTGGTGTCGATTTTACGGCTCCTCGCCATACACCAATATATTCAACAGGTGATGGTGTGGTAGAAAGGGTAATAAAGAGCTTTGGTGGATATGGCAAACAAGTTATTATCAATCATGGTTTTGGATACAAGACAAGATATGCACACATGCAGGATTTCAATGTAAAAGTAGGCGACAAAGTAAAACGGGGTGATATGATAGGCACTGTTGGGAATTCTGGATTATCTACTGCACCCCATCTTCATTATGAAGTTCTTAAAGACAATAAAAAAGTTGACCCTGTAAATTATTTTTACATGGATTTGAATGATGAGGAGTACGAAAAAATTCTTGAATTGGCTTCTATCGAAAATCAATCCCTATCTTAAATTTATTATAACATTTAGACTATCAACTCTTTGGCTTGCTTTATAAAGAGTTTTTAATTTTTTTTTGAAAAGTTTTTCAAATTCCTCTGGCATAACCTTATTTTTTTGATATTTTTGAATACGAAAAATTTATCGCCGGGGCTTGATATTTTTCATTTTGATACGATCTTTTAAACACTACCGTTAAATAGAGAAAACTTTTATTGTGCCTTACAAAGAGAAAGTAATTGAGAAGAAGTATTATTCGATCGGCGAAGTTGCTGAACAGCTAAACGTAGCTACTTCATTAATTCGATTCTGGGAAAGTGAGTTTGATGTAATTAAACCCAAAAAGAACAGAAAGGGCAACCGGCAATTCACTAAAGAGGACATTGAAAATGTGAAGCTGATTTATCACCTTGTAAAAGACCGGGGATTTACCCTGCAGGGTGCCAAAGATCTGCTAAAGAACAATACCAATCCGTTAAAAGAGAGAATGTCCACTATCGATTCATTGAAAAGGATAAGATCCTTTCTTGTAGAACTAAAAAACCAGCTGCCTTAGTTCACAACACATAATATTAAATGCATTCGAGGAAAGTTTATCAATTAGCGATAAGCCTGATTCCTGGTATTGGCAATGTGATGGCTCGCCAATTGATCAGCTATTGTGGATCACCGGAAAAGGTCTTTGTTGCAAATAAGAAAAAATTATTAGCTGTCCCTGGAATAGGGCCTAAAACAGCTAATACAATAATCAACCATTCAGTAATTTCGAAAGCCGAAGAATTATTACATGACTGCCAACGTCGTGGTATTCGGGTTCTTCATTACACTGACAAGGATTACCCTGATCGGTTAAAACAACTTTATGATGCTCCTAATATCCTTTATTATAAAGGGAATTACGATTTAAATCCCCCCCGGACTGTAGGTATAGTCGGCACACGCAATGCTACCTCCTATGGTATGATGATGGTGGAAAAAATTGTAGCTGATTTAAAATGTCATGGCGTAATCATAATTAGTGGATTAGCGTATGGAATCGATTTCCATGCACATCAGGAATCATTGAAAAACCAAATGCCAACCGTTGGTGTTATTGCTGGCGGGCTCAATCACCTTTACCCTGCCTTACATATGAAAACAGCTTTTAAAATGATGTTAAATGGTGGAATACTTACTGAAAGCCAACCCGATATTATTCCAGAAGCACATTTTTTCCCAGAAAGGAACCGAATAATAGCCGGGCTATCTGATGTTATCATTGTTATTGAAGCTGCGGTTAAGGGTGGTGCTTTAATAACAGCGGAATACGCAAATAACTATAACAGGGATGTATTTGCTGTACCTGGGAATACACAGCAAAATTTTTCTGAAGGATGCAACAACTTGATCAAAAAACATAAAGCGCATATTTATACTTCAATACATGATTTAGAGTATATATTAAATTGGGAGCCAGGGAAAACAGGCAAAACAAAGACAGTATTCAATATGGATGATTATTCAATACCAGAACGGAAAATCATTAGAGTATTACTCGACAATGGAAAAGAAATGCTTCTTGATGAGTTATCCTGGAAGTCTCAGATACCCGTTAATCAGTTAGCCTCACATTTGCTGAATTTAGAATTTAGAGGTCAAATAAAAGCTATGCCAGGTAAGAAATTTATACTAAAGACTTAGATATCATAAGCAAGGATCGGCCCTAACCACTTTTCAGTTTCACCAATATCCTTACCAATTCTTTCAGAATAATCTTCGACCTGGTCTCGCATAATTTTGTTAATTCCAAAATAACGGGATTCAGGGTGCGAGAAATACCATCCACTAACGGAAGCTGCAGGAAACATTGCATTACTCTCCGTTAATTTAACACCAATTTGTGATTCAACATCCAGCAATTCAAATAAACTGGTTTTTTCAAGATGATCCGGACATGCAGGATATCCTGGTGCTGGACGTATCCCGGAATATTTTTCTTTAATCAGCAGTTCATTGGGAAGTTTTTCTTCGGAAGCATATCCCCATAATTCCGTCCTGACTAATGCATGTAATCTCTCTGCAAATGCTTCAGCAAGGCGGTCAGCTATTGCTTTCACCATGATACTATTATAATCATCATGATCAGATTCAAATTTTTGTGTGAGCTGATCTACTCCAAATCCAGCTGTAACAACAAATGCCCCAATATAATCTTCAATATTTTGCTCCTTTGGAGCAATAAAATCCGCCAGACAGTAATTGGGTAAGTTTTTTGCCTTCTTATTCTGCTGACGAAGATGGTGAAGAACCTTTTCAACCTTTTTTCTGTTTTGCTGCAGCCCCTTATTATCTGAGAAATTATAAATCTCTATGTCATCGCCAATACTATTAGCCGGGAAAAAGCCAAGAACACCCTTTGCTTCAATAGTCTTTTCTTTAATTATCTTATCAAGTAATGTATTGGCATCCTCAAATAATTGTCTTGCTTCTTTCCCATATGTACTATCCGATAAAACTGAAGGATATCTGCCTTTTATTTCCCAGGCATGAAAAAAGGGTGTCCAGTCTATATATTCAGTTAATTCTGAAACTGGAAAGTTTTTGTATACCCGTGTTCCAAGAAATGATGGTGTTTTAATACTATAATCATTCCAATCAGGTTGAAACCGTACTTTTCTGGCCTCATCCAAAGATATCAGGGCTTTATTGTTTTGCCTTAAAGCGTGATCTTCCCTAAGTTTTTCATATTCTGATTTTTTACTAAGAATAAACTGATTTACTTCTTCCGGGTTATCATTCAACAAATTGGAAGCAACAGGTACACTTTTAGAAGCATCAAGAACATGTATAACGCCATGGCTATAATGAGGATCGATTTTAACAGCCGTATGAATCCTGGAAGTAGTAGCTCCACCTATCAGCAATGGTGTTTTGATCTTTCTGCGTTCCATTTCCTTCACTACATATACCATTTCATCAAGAGAGGGTGTTATCAACCCACTTAAGCCAATAATATCAACATCTTCTTCAGCAGCTACTGAAAGTATCTTTTCGAGAGGAACCATTACCCCCAGATCGATGATTTCGAAATTATTACAAGAAAGAACCACTCCAACGATATTTTTACCAATATCATGAACATCTCCTTTAACGGTTGCCATTAAGATCTTACCAGCAGAACTTGTTTTCTGTGGTGTATCTGCCCCTTCATTTTCCTTTTCTATGAATGGGATGAGATAAGCTACCGCCTTTTTCATCACCCTGGCACTTTTCACTACTTGTGGCAAAAACATTTTGCCTTCGCCGAACAGGTCACCAACAATATTCATCCCATCCATCAGAGGTCCTTCAATTACTTCAATTGTCCGGGTACTTACTTTTCTGGCTTCTTCTACATCCTGATCAATAAATTCTGCCAATCCTTTTACCAAGGCATGTGTAATACGTTCTTTAACTGGGGCCTGCCGCCAGGAATCGTCAATTTCAAGCTTCTTGCCTCCTCCTTTTACTTTTTCCGCATATATGACCAGGTTTTCAGTAGCCTCCTGATTCCTGTTTAGCAGCACATCTTCTACCTTTGTAAGCAGATCTTTGGGTATCTCTTCATAAACTTCAATCAGGCCAGCATTTACTATTCCCATATCAAGACCTGCTTTAATTGCATGATACAAAAACGCAGAATGCATTGCCTCCCGAACAAGGTTATTTCCCCGAAAGGAAAATGAAATATTACTCACCCCTCCACTTACCTTAGCATAAGGAAGATTTTCTTTAATCCATTTAGCAGCCCTGATAAAATCAATGCCATAATTATTATGTTCCTCAATACCTGTAGCAACCGTAAGAATATTCGGATCAAAAATGATATCCTCAGGAGGAAAACCTATTTCTCTTACTAATAGGTCATAGGATCTTTTACATATCTCTATTTTTCTTTCAAAGTTATCAGCCTGGCCTTTTTCGTCAAAAGCCATCACTACAACAGCTGCCCCATACTTTCGTACCATTCTGGCATTTTTGATAAACTGTTCTTCTCCTTCTTTCAAAGAAATTGAATTGACTACACCTTTACCCTGAATACATTTAAGTCCTGCCTCAAGTACGGATAATTTTGAAGAATCGATCATTATCGGTACACGTGCGATATCAGGTTCTGCAGCAATCAGATTCAGAAAACGGGTCATCATTTTTTCAGAATCAAGCATCCCTTCATCCATATTGATATCGATCAGCTGGGCTCCATTTACAACCTGGCTTCGTGCAATTTCAACAGCTTCATCCAGGTTATCTTCCCGAATAAGTCTCGCAAACTTTAAAGATCCTGCTACATTGGTCCGTTCCCCAATATTTACAAAGTTAGACTCCGGTCGTACAGTTAATGACTCCATCCCACTTAAATGAAGAAAATGATCTCTTTCAGGTATTATTCTGGGTGCACATTTTGAAACACTTTCTGAAATAGCTTTAATATGCAATGGGGTGGTGCCACAACATCCCCCAACCAGGTTTAAATATCCTTCACTTGCAAATTCCTTCAAAACACCAGACATAGATTCTGCTGATTCATCATATTCACCAAATTCATTAGGTAAGCCAGCATTGGGATGAATAGATACCGGGACGGTAGCAATTCTGCTTAACTCCTGGATATAGGGACGCATCATTTCAGCACCAAGCGCACAATTTAGTCCAACAGATAATAAATCGAAATGTGATACACTTCTCCAGAAAGCCTCAGTTGTCTGACCAGATAGTGTCCTGCCACTGGCATCGGTAATCGTCCCGGAAACCATTACGGGTACACTTCCTCCTCTTTCTTCAAATAGTTCATCAAAACCTACCAGTGCTGCTTTGGCATTTAGTGTGTCAAATACGGTTTCCAACATTAAAAAGTCAACACCCCCCTCTAACAAACCGAAAGCCTGCTCCTTATAAGCATCTTTTAACTGATCGAAAGTAATAGCTCGGAATCCGGGATCATTTACATCTGGTGACATTGATGCTGTTTTATTGGTAGGCCCCAGGGATCCTGCAACGAATCGAGGTTTATCAGGATTTATTACAGTAACCTCATCAGCTACTTCTTTAGCAAGCCTTGCAGCAGCAAAATTGATTTCGTAAATATCATTTTCAAGACCATAATCAGCCTGGGCAATAGAAGTACTGCTGAAAGTATTTGTAAGCAATATATCAGTCCCAGCATCAAGATATGCTCTGTGGGTTTCCTTTAAAATTGCGGGTTGAGTTAATGCAAGCACATCATAATTGCCCTTTAGCGGCATATGGTGATCCTTATATCGTTCTGATCTATAATCAATTTCCTGGAGTTTATGCAGTTGCAACATAGTTCCCATAGCACCATCAATAATCAGGATCCGCTCCTTAAAAAGGTCTTTTATATTCTTTGTCATATAGATATACTTGCGTAATTAGGTTGAGGGTGAGGCGCGCCTATCATTTCCTCATGATAAGGTTGGGTATTAGCACCTTGCTTATGCAGGTTGCTAAGACTTCATCGGGCCCAATCCCTCGGCCTTTCTTGATAAGTTAAATACAAATAAAATTAAGATTTCAATAAATCGAAAATTATATATTGCTAAAATTCCTTTCAATTATTGTATCAGGCAAACATCGTTCAAATCTTCCAGTTTTAATTTATAGAAAGCTTCATGAATATTAAATGGTGTCTCACCATTAGGAGATTTAGCAGTATATGTGCCGTCTTCATTCATGACATAAGCATTAACATTATCCATTAAATTGTATTTCAGGATATTGATAGCCTGTGCCCGGGCCTTTTCATCCTTGATTAAGAACAAGGATTCAATACGCCTTTCAAAGCTTCTTACCATTACATCGGCGCTACCTCCGTATACTTTTGGATCTCCGTCATTATGATAATAATATAAACGGGAATGTTCCAGATAATCTCCTACTATACTATAAACCTCAATATTTTCACTCAGCCCTTTTCTTCCTGGTCGTAGTGAACAAATGCCCCGAACAATCAGTTTTATTGGAACCCCGGCATTTGAAGCCTTATAGAGCTCCGCAATCACGTGCTTATCCTGAAGGGAATTAATCTTAATGACTATACCACTCTTTTTACCATTTGTTGCATTTTCTGATTCAATTCGGATCAGATCAATTAATTTTTGGCGCATATCTTTAGGTGCAGTTATAAGATGCTCATATATATTGGGAATGGAATGACCAGTAATGGCATTAAAAAATTCAGAAACATCTTTGCCATAGCTTTCATCTGAGGTTAATAGTCCGATATCCGTATACAGATTGGCTGTAACCTCATTATAATTCCCACTTGACATGTGAACATATCTTGTAACTGAATCCCCCTCTTTTCGCACAATTAATAGCAATTTGGTATGGGTTTTAACGTTACTTATGCCATAAATTACAAAGCATCCGGCTCTTTGAAGTTTTTGCGCTTCTTTAATATTGTTTTCTTCATCAAACCTGGCCTTTACTTCAAATAAAACCGAAACATGTTTTCCATTCTCTGCTGCTTTTAAAAGTGCAGCTACCACCCTTGAACCTTTGGCTAACCGGTAAACAGTCAATTTAATTGATAGTACACGCGCATCCTTGGCAGATTTCTCAAGCAATTCAAGAAGAAGGTCCATCTTATTATAGGGATGATGAACCATTATATCCCGGGTTTTTAATACTTCAAAAATGTCATCATCAGTATTTTCAGGGTACAGAAGAGGTAAACTTTGCTTGGGAGATTTCGGAACCTTAATTTTGAACTCGCTATGTTTAATAATTTCCCATAAAGAGGTGAAATCCATTATTTCGCCTTTTTTATATACAAAAATATCTTCCTCGCTCATTTCCCACCGGTTCATGAGCATGGATTTCAACCAATTATCAAAGTCATCTTCCACTTCCATCCTCACTACCCTGCCTGTCCGCCTCGTTTTTAACTTTCTTTTGAGTTCTTCAAGGAAATTGGCCTCGATATCATCACTTTCTTCAAGTGTAAAATCTCCATTTCGTGTCAAACGAAACAAGTTGATGGTAACTATCTCAATGTTTCTGAAAAGTTTATGAATATTGGCCTTAATTATTTCGGAAATAGGTATAAATATGATGGAATTTCCTCTTTCAATTTCATAAAACCTTGGCAGGTTCTGTGGTATTTGTATAAAAGAAAGTTTCTTTTTTATTGGTTTTTCGGTTGTGAGAGTCACTACCCCAAAAACCTGGATAAGGTTCATAAGTAAAGGAAAAGGATGGTAATTATCATATACCATCGGTGTCAGCATAGGAAAAACTGTCTTCTTAAAATAGTCTTTTATTTTTTTCTTCTCTTCAGCATTTAATTCATCAACATTGGAAATTTTAAATCCATTCTTCTTAAACTCAGGAGTTATTACATCCTCATAATATGACCTTTGATCATCGATAAATTCATGTACGCGCTCAAAAAGAAGTTTCTTAAACTGCCGCTCCCTTAGAGTACTATAGTCAGTGCGTTCTTTTCCATAGTCAATATAATTATAAAGGCTACCCACTCGTATCATGAAAAATTCATCCAGATTAGATCCGGTAATCGCCATAAATTTAAGTCGTTCGAACAAGGTTCGGTCTTGTTTCTTGGCCTGATCCAAAACCCTTTGGTTGAATTTCAACCAGCTTAGATCACGACTAATTAATTTACTATCAAAGATTAATTTTTCTGTCAGTTTATCAGCCTTCATGCTACTCAGAATTAAAGAAAAAAATAAGGGTCCTGACTGAGGATACCCCTATTTTATAATTATGTTAATTTATACTAAATATCTACACGGGCATACTTGGCGTTTTGCTCAATAAATTCTCTTCTTGGTCCTACCTCATCTCCCATAAGCATTGAAAACAAGTGCTCTGCCTCTGCAGCTGAATCTATGGTCACTATTTTTAAACTCCTGGTTTCAGGATCCATAGTTGTATTCCATAGTTGCTCAGGGTTCATTTCACCAAGTCCTTTATATCGTTGAACACTCACTGAATCTTCCTTCCCGTCACCTGCCAATTCTTTAGTCACCCGAACACGGTCATCTTCACTCCAACAATATCGCTCATTTTTTCCTTTTTTAAGGAGATATAATGGAGGTAAGGCAATATATAAATATCCCTGCTCTATCAATTCCCTCATATACCTGAAAATAAACGTCAGTATTAAAGTCCTTATATGGCTTCCGTCCACATCTGCATCCGTCATAATGATTACCTTGTGATATCTCAGTTTATCAAGATTAAGTGCTTTTTCATCCTCTTCAGTACCAAAGCTTACCCCAAGAGCTGTTATAATGTTCTTGATTTCATCATTATCATATATCTTATGCTCCTGTGCTTTTTCTACATTCAGGATCTTGCCTCTTAATGGAAGTATAGCCTGAAACTGGCGATTCCTCCCCTGCTTGGCTGATCCTCCCGCTGAATCTCCCTCTACCAGATAGAGTTCACATACTGTCGGATCACTATCCGAACAATCCGCCAGTTTACCAGGAAGCCCGGTACCCGAAAGCACGTTTTTTCTCTGAACCATTTCGCGAGCCTTGCGAGCAGCATGCCTGGCTTGAGCAGCTAATACTACCTTTGAAACTATGGTTCTAGCCTCTTTAGGATGCTCCTCAAGATAATGCTGTAGATGTTCGCTTACACTGGAATCCACTGCACCAAGAGCTTCTGAATTACCAAGCTTGGTTTTCGTCTGACCTTCAAATTGTGGTTCTGCAATTTTTACAGATATTACTGCTGTAAGTCCTTCTCTGAAGTCATCACCGGAAACCTCTACTTTCGCCTTTTCAAGCAAACCTGATTTCTCAGCATATGATTTTAATGTCCTGGTAAGGGCCCTTCTAAATCCAGCGATATGTGTTCCTCCTTCTATTGTATTAATATTATTGACATAGGAAACTACATTTTCAGTATATGAAGTATTGTAGGAAAGGGCCACATCTACAGGTACGCTTGTCTTATCAGTAGAGATAAAGATAGGTTCCGGGATAAGCTTTTCCCTGCTTGCATCGAGATAGTTTACAAATTCTCTTAGACCACCCTCAGATAGGAAATGGTCTGATTTATAAGTCTCCTCTCCATTCTCCTCCTTTTCTCTGTAGTCGGTTAGGTTTATAAGAATTCCTGCATTTAGAAACGAAAGCTCTCTTAAGCGGGAGGCAACAGTATCGTATTTGAATTCTTTAACAGTAAAAACTGTATCATCAGGAAGAAAATTAACAGTTGTGCCAGTTAATTTTGTTTTACCAATTTCCTTTACCGGCTCCACTGGAACACCTCGCTTATAACTTTGCTCGTAAACCTTGCCATCCCTATTCACAGTAACTTTTAAATGAGAGGACAGAGCATTCACACAGGATACTCCTACTCCATGAAGTCCTCCAGAAACTTTATAAGTATCTTTATCGAATTTACCACCAGCATGTAAAACAGTCATAACTACCTCCAGGGCAGACCGGTTTTCTTTGGTATGAATACCTGTAGGAATTCCACGTCCATTATCGGATACAGTTACCGAGTTATTCTCATGAATTTCAACATTAATCTCCGTACAATGACCAGCCAACGCTTCATCAATTGAATTATCAACCACTTCCCATACCATGTGATGAAGACCTTTGAAACTGATATCACCGATATACATAGCGGGCCTTTTTCTAACCGCTTCCAATCCCTCAAGAACCTGGATATTATCCGCCGAATAATTTTCTCTGCTGCTTTTCTTTTTTTCTTCGCTCATAAATATTTTATTGACGTGCAAAAATACAATTTTTTATCCTCATTTTCAGGTATTTTGATGGAAATAAAAAGACAATCTTGCTGGTTCTTAGCACTGAAAAATCTTCAAAATTAAGCTGATAATCAAGGAAAAATAAATGATCATGAAAAAATACAACTTGTCTGCTACCGCTTTTTAATAATTGCCAGTATTGAGCATTACCAGAGTACAATCAAAAACAATATTAATATTTCTCTGCATTGCTTTTTGAACAAGATCCGGATTTTCTGTACCCGGATTAAATATCAATCTTCGGGGATCTAGTTCAAAAATATAATCATAGAATTTAATTTGATTATGCGGATTCATATACAAAGTTATAGTATCAATTTCTTCAAAAATTGGTTTACTGTTTATGTCATGTATTATATTACCCTCAATCTCTCCTTTTTGTAATCCTACCAGCACTATCTTATGTCCATATGCAACAAGCTTTTTCGCTGCCAGAAAGGAGAACCGTTTGCTATTCGGACTAGCGCCTAATATCAAGGTAGTTTTTTCTTCCATTATTTAAATTTCGGAAATAAGTGTTACAATTACTTTACTACAAAAATATATATATAAGCTAAAAAGCATGATTTCTATTTTAAAAAATTAAAGCCATTTAAACCTTTATGATTTAAATGAATCTATATTAGTATTAAACCATTAATTGCAGCAAGATAGAGAAATATTAAAAAAGGTTAAGAATCCGGACACGAGGGATCTTGGTTTTAGCTTGCTGGTTAAAGCTTACCAGCAAAGGTTATATTGGCATATCCGAAAAATGGTAATAGATCATGATGACACGGATGACCTTCTACAAGATGTTTTTATCAAAGTTTGGAAAAATATCGATAAATTCAGGGAAGACAGCAATCTATTTACCTGGATGTATAAGATAGCAACCAATGAATGTCTTAACTTTTTAAAAAGAAAAAAAAATCGATTCTTTCTACCTATTGGGGATGCCGCTGGCGAATTAAGTGAAAAACTTAATAGCTCATCCTATATAAGTGGATCTGATGTACAACTTAAACTCCAGAAAGCTTTATTAAAACTACCGGATAAACAGCGCCTGGTTTTTAATATGAAATATTTTGATGACATGAAATACGAAGAAATAAGCAAAATAACCGACACGAGTATAGGAGGCTTGAAAGCCAGTTATCATATTGCAGTAAAAAAAATCGAAAAATATATAAAGATGGATTAAACCAATCCGATTATTGATTGTCAAAGAACCAAATGCGGTAAAATGCCATGAAACTGGAAGATATAAATAAGGAAAATATATTTAAGGTCCCCGAGAATTACTTTAAGGAATTTCCCGGCCGACTGGATAAAACGATGAAAGAGGATAAATCTCCTAAATCTGTTCCTGTTTTTACCATTCAAAATGTATTAAAAATGGCGGCTGCAGCAGTTTTTATAATATTCGCCATTGTTGGAATCCGACAATTGGGAAACCAAAAATCAAACTCACCTTTGGATATTCTAGCATCTGTTACAACTGAAGAATTGTTGGCATATCTGGAAGATAGTGATATAAGTACTGATGATCTTTTAACCACTATCGATCTATCAATTATGGAAGAGGACGATAGTTGGATTGAAGACAATATATTATTGCCGGAATATGAATTAGATGATGAATCTATCGAACATATATTAAATGAATATGAAATTGAAATGGAATATTTATAATTTTGATATAAATCTATAGTCATGAATAAAAAATTAATTTATTTCCTGATCTCCTTTGTTTTAATGGCCCAGATCTCTTTGGGACAAAACAGAGAGGCACGAGAAAGAATTGAAAGTGCCCGGATAGCATTAATTACCGAAAGGCTTGGATTAACACCTGAACAAGCTCAAAGCTTCTGGCCTTTATACAACCAATATAACCTGGAGAGAAGAGCTTTAAATCAGCAATTTATGCAGGCAAGGAAAGATATTGATATAAACAAAATGACAGAAGATGAAGGGCGAAAGCTTATGAGCTTTGGGTTAGAAATCAAAGAAAAACAACTGCATCTGGAAAAGACCTATTCAGAAAGGTTGAACGAAGTTGTCTCTTCTCAGCAAATGCTGTCTCTTCGAAAAGCAGAAGAAGATTTTAGAAAAATGATAATTCAAAGGCTTGAAGAAAGGAAACGGCAACAAATGCGCCAGGAACAAATGAAAAATCGACGTGAAGAAATAATGAAAAATAAAGGTAGTAATTAGTTATTGTTAAATTTCTCAAATGTAAATATCCTAGGGAGAAAGTCTATTGATTAGTTTTTTAAGAAAAAGCAGCCTTATTCTTAGCCTGGCAATTACAATGACCATGCTAAGCCCAGATACGTCTTTTTCTCAGGATGATGATTACGATTTACTCCTCTATGAAACCCTGTCCTATGATTCTTTATTATTGGATGAACTGGCTAAAGATTCTTTATCGATCCTTGACCTCATAGACAGCCTTCTTTTTACCGATTTTCGATTTTCATCATTAATGTTTCGAGCTTCTTATGTAAGTGATATCATGAACGCAGGTCGTGACTTTGGCGTTAAACAATATGGATTTTCAGCCGGGCTTTCTTATTATCATAAAACGGGTTTATTCGCTGATATTACAAGCTATTGGAATAGCAATATTGAACCACATATCAATCCAACTACTTTTACTCTTGGGTATATGGGAACGATTACTCCCAGTTGGAATTATATAGCTTCATATGATCATTTTTATTATTCAAAAAATGAACTAAATGATTTCGCCAGCTATCCTATTACGAATTCCCTTAGTATATCCAGCTATGTTGATATAAAGTTCTTATCGATTGGTGTGGATTATGCCTTCTTATTTGGAACAGAACAAGCTCATCGTATTCGACCAAATATCTATGGCACTATACGAATAAAAGAAGCCGGCTTTATTGATGAGATTGATATTTATCCTTCAGCAGGCATTCTTCTTGGAAATTCGACGATTTATTACTTAAGCGAAAATTACCAGGAAGTACAATCTTATATACACAATATTGGGGGTTGGGAGCAATATCAAAGATTCAGACGAAATTATCCCAATCTTGCTAATCATACAATTTCCAGCCTTATTACTTATGACGAAGAGATCAAAAATGTATTCGGCATTATGAATTATTCGTTTTCTATTCCAGTAATGATCAGAAAAGGTTATTTTACGTTATCTGCAGGATATTACATCAATTTTCCTGTACCACTACGAGGAGAAGAAATTGATCTAAATCCAAACAGCTATTATAATATTGCCTGCCTTTATAGTATCCCATTTAAATCCAGAAAGAAAAAATAGCCATCACTGGTTTCTATTTATTTCATCAAATTTAAACCCGAATTCGGCAATAGAACTTTGTAATGAGGCTTTAAAGTGCA